>Ga0265314_10000324_pt1 | contig 67246 bp, 36 predicted proteins | sample 4126metaG_FD_203106 | JGI IMG/M metagenome (GOLD analysis project Ga0265314, IMG submission 203106) | Rhizosphere microbial communities from Carex aquatilis grown in University of Washington, Seatle, WA, United States - 4-1-26 metaG | ecosystem: Host-associated > Plants > Roots > Rhizosphere >...
CACGGAAACAGGGGAAGAAAGCGGGGAGCGCGGGGAGGTGCCGGACCTGGACACCGAGGCAAATGCAAAATGCGAAATGCAAAATGAAAAATGCGAATTGCAGGAGGAGGCAAGCGCGGAGCCGACCCGGTTCGCGGGTGCCCCGGGACAGACCGAAGCGTCGGGACGCGGGAATGGAAACTCGCACGAAAGCGCGAAAACTTCGATAGAAAACACGAAAACAGGGGAAGAGAGCGGGGAGCGCGAGGAGCTGCCGGACCTGGACACCGAGGCAAATGCAAAATGCGAAATGCAAAATGAAAAATGCGAATTGGAGGAGGAGGCAAGCGCGGAGCCGACCCGGTTCGCGGGTGCCCCGGGACAGACCGAAGCGTCGGGACGCGGGAATGGAAACTCGCACGAAAGCGCGAAATCTTCGATAGAAAACACGAAAACAGGGGAAGAGGGCGGGGAGCGCGAGGAGGTGCCGGACCTGGACACCGAGGCAAATGCAAAATGCGAAATGCAAAATGAAAAATGCGAATTGGAGGAGGAGGCAAGCGCGGAGCCGACACGCTTCGCGGGTGCCCCGGGACAGACCAAAGCGTCGGGAACCGAGGTTGAAGAGTCGCAAGAACGTGCGAATTCTTCGATAGAAAACACGAAACGTGGGGTGGCGCGCGGCGCTCGAGGGCCGCGGTCGCATCCGCCTCGGCGCCGACACACGGAGGTCGACGGCGAAGCAGCGAGAGCTCAAAACGAATTTTCCGATCCCACCACGGACACGGAACGCCAGGAGCAAAGCGACGCTGCCTCCGCGCAGCCCGTCGAGCAACCGTGTATGCAAAAGGGGGAAGGCAGCACGCCCGAGCACGGAGGCATCTGCATTCGCTATGGCGAGTCGGAGCCGATACTTATCGCGTCGATGAGCTCCAATCTGCTTTGGAAGATGTTAACCAAAGAGCACTACATTCCCGAATTGAAGCAGGAAATCGAGCGCGTGTTGCGCGAGCGGTGCGACCCGAGAATGGAGATGAGGGATCAGGGAAGCGAAGGGGAGAACAGGGAGACGTGGTGACGGGGTGACACGGAGAGACACGAAACGATCCACGAATGGCACGAATTTCACGAATGTCGGATGAAGACGGCGTACTTCAAAAGGATGATCAAGACGGATCGGGCAAGGGGATTACTGACTATTCCCAGAAGAAATCTTGAACCACGAAACACACGAAACACACGAAAAGGGAGGGAACTAACGGTTGCGTCGGACAAGCTCGTCAGCAGTCACGACACACGAACGTTGGCATGCCATGGGAATGGTAGCACCTGCCCGCCGTAGACTGCCATCTTTCGTGTGTTTCGCGTGTTTCGTGGTTCCCTGCCGATCTGCCGATCAAATCGAGGTCCGTTCGTACTTGACATTGCGGCATGTGTATCCACAGTTGTCGCGGATCTCAGTGGCTATCCGAAAACCGCCGTATCGTCGCCTTTCGCTCCGTGAAACTACGCTCTTTCGCGGAGCGAAAGGCGACTAACACAGCCACTCAACGAGGAGCAGACCATGCTTAAACTGCAACCGATGATCGACGAGTCAAAACCTAGGGTCGGTAACCTGGAATCGCTCACTTCCGATAAAGGATTCTCTCCGCCGGTCGATGACCGGCTGCTCGATATCTCGATTTTGTACGGCCGTGGCACTGGTCCCGCCCAAGGCAAGGCGAGGCAACAATCGTCGGAGGCGGCGGGGCCTGACGACACACGGCGTGTGCCCGCTACGTTGGCGTCGGAATTCTCACGAATTCCGCTACATGAAACGCGAGAGCCAGTGGCAATCGAAAGCGGTCCGCCAGTACGCAAGCCCCAACTGTGTGGGTTCGACGAGGTGCGGCCTTGCGACACATCGTGGATCTGGCCGGGTCGCGTGGCAAAAGGTTGGCTCACCCTGCTGGCCGGAGAAGCCGCGGCGGGCAAGAGCCTGGTCTTGATCGACCTGGTTAGCCGCGCCTCACGCGGCGATGCTTTTCCACGCGGTCGCGAGCCCGGCGCAGCCGGCTTCAGCATGGATGCGGCGCGCGCTGACCAGGCCAATACCGACCGTTCCCGCGCTGACAAGGTCGACATCCCCAAGGCCAAGAACGTTTTGCTGCTCACGCGCGAGGGCACCGAAGGCATCGTCCAGCCACGTCTCGCCGCGGCCGGCGCCGACATGCGGCGCATTCAAACCCTGCGCGACTTCCCCGACACCGACGAGCAGGGCCAGCCCGTCACGCGCGGGTTCGACATCGATAAAGACCTCCGGGCCGTCGAAGAGACGCTGGCCGACGAGCCGGCGATCGACCTGGTGGTGATCGACGGATGCGCGCTGGCGCTCGATTCGCGGCATCGCGGATATAGTGAAACGAGCCTCGCGACCCTGCGCGCGTTGCACGAGCTGGCGCGGAGGCGGAAGGTGGCGATCGTAGTGGCGGTTTCGATCGAAGGCCAGGCGGCGGGCCACGGCCTGCGGCGCTGGCTCGACAAGCTGCTGGCAATCACCGAGGACAGGTTCGTGCTGGCCCTGATCCGCGACCGGCGCCGCCCCGGGCGGCGATTCCTGCTGACGTTACGGGCCGCGCTGGAAGCGACCGATGAGGGGCTTCGCTTTGAGACGTCCGGCGGACGCATTGTCTGGGGCAACGCCGCGGTGAGCGCCGCGGCGCTCGGCGCCAGCGCCGGCCAGCTCGACCAGATGGACGCCGCGCTCTGGCTGCGGCGGGAGTTGGCTTTTTATCCGCGCGCCGTCACGGAGCTGCGCGAGGCGGCCCAAGAGGCGGGCTTCGCGTGGCACGTAGTCTGCCGCGCCAAGGCGATCGCCGGCGTCGATGGTCGCCGGGAAGGGTGGGGGCCGAATGGCCGCTACTTCTGGTTTTTGGAGCGTGACGGAGAAGAGCGCGCGGAGGACGAAGGTTTTTGGGAAGACCTGGCCGACGGTACGGACAGGTCCAAGCGCTCGGACTGGGACTACCAGGAAGAACCGGCCTACCGCGAGGAGATGGCCAGGCTCTCCAAGTTGACTAACCCAATGGGTGAGAAGCGCGATTTCAGCGCCCCATCGGTTGCATCTAGCGGCAGTCAAGAAACAGGCGCCGAGCAAGCTGAGAGCGAAGGCCGTACGCCGGCGGGAGAGGCGCCGACGCCACAAAAAGCCGCGGAAATCGCCATGGAAAACAAAAAAACGCCTCAGGGTTGGAAAGAGGAGAGACACCGAAACGGGGTGACGGGGAGAGACACGAAACGATCCACGAATGACGCGAATTTCACGAATGTCGGATGAAGACGGCGTACTTCAAAAGGATGATCAAGACGGATCTGGCAAGGGGATTACTGACTATTCCCAGAAGAAATCTTCAACCACGAAACACACGAAAAGGGAGGGAACTAACGGTTGCGTCGGACAAGCTCGTCAGCAGTCACGACACACGAACGTTGGCATGCCATGGGAATGGCAGCACGTGCCCGCCGTAGACTGCCATCTTTCGTGTGTTTCGCGTGTTTCGTGGTTCCGTGCCGATCTGCCGATCAAATCGAGGTAGGTTCGTACTTGACATTGCGGCATGTGTATCCGCAGATGTCGCGGATCTCAGAGCTAACGCGGTTGCGTCTCATTGTCGAACGGCTGATCTCCGTAGGCGGCGCGAGGTGGCTCGCCCGTCTCGTTGACTTCCTTTCGCAGCCGCTCGATCTCGGCATGCAGTTCCTTCACCGTATGGGAATACGCCGGGTCAACGTAGAAGTTCTTCACCTCCAGCGGGTCTTTCTCGCGGTCGAGCAACTCCCAGTCATCGACGTCGGGCTTATAGTAATGCACGAGCTTGAAGCGATCGGTGATGACACCGTAGTGCGGCCGCACGCGGTGTGGTACAGGGAACTCGTAGTAGTGGTAATACAGGCTCTTCCGCCAATCGGCCGGCGTCTCGCCCTGGCACAGCGGCACGAGACTGCGGCCTTGCATGTCGCCAGGGGCCTTCGCGCCGGCGATGTCGAGAAATGTTTCGGCGAAATCAACGAGCGAGACGATGTCGCTGTTCACGCTCCCCGGTCTGGTCACGCCGGGCCAACGCACCAAGAGCGGGCTGCGCAGCGACTCCTCGAAAATCCAGCGCTTATCGAACCAGCCGTGCTCACCCAGATAAAAGCCCTGATCGGAGGAACAAACGACGACGGTATTCTCGGCCAGCCCCTCTCGCTCAAGGAATTCCAGCAGCCGTCCGACGCTCTCATCGACGGCTTTCACGCAGGCCAGGTAATCGTGCATGTACCGGTTATAGCGCCAGCGGATCAAATCCTTTCCCGTGAGTTTCGCTTTGCGGAAGGCCTCGTTGCGCGGCTCGTAGTAGGCCTTCCACGCCTCGAGCTGCGCGGCATTCATGTTGGACGGGGGGCGCAACTTGGCATCGAGATCGGTGAAAGTCTTCTCGAGCCCCATGTCGTGATCGCTGATCGCCTTGCTGCGGCCGGAAAAATCGTCGAACAGCGTTTCCGGTTCGGGATACTCTCGATCGTTGTCCCAACCCAGGTGCCGCGGCGCCGGCGCCCATTCACGATGCGGCGCTTTGTGCTGGCTCATCAGCAGGAACGGTTTCGATTGGTCCCGGTTCTTCAGCCAGTCGATCGACAAGTCGGTGATGATGTCGGTCGTGTATCCGGAGTGCTGCACCTGCTCGCCATTGCGGATCATGGGCGGGTTAAAGTACACCCCTTGCCCCGGCAGGATGTGCCAGTGGTCGAATCCAGTCGGGTCGCTGACCAGGTGCCATTTTCCGATGATCGCCGTCGTGTAACCGGCCGCTTGCAGCAACTTCGGAAACGTCTGTTGGCTACCGTCGAAGCGGCAGTTGGTGTTGTTAAAGAAGCCGTTGGAGTGCGAATACTTGCCCGTCAGGATCGTCGCGCGGCTCGGCCCGCAGATGGAGTTGGTGACAAGGCAGCGATCGAAGCGCATCCCATCGCGTGCGATCCGATCGATGTTGGGCGTTTCGAGCAGCCGCCTCTTGTCGCCGTAGGCGCTCAGCGCCTGGCAGGTGAGGTCATCGGCGAAGATGAACAAAATGTTCGGCCGTTGCCCTTCCGCCGCGGCCAGTTCGTTGCTCGTCAAGGCGACGGTCGCAAGCAGGGTTCCGAATTCGAAGTACCAACGCATCGACATCGAGACGTTTCCTGGTGGCTCGTGGGTGATCGAGTGGGGCGACCGCGAATGCGACGTTTTTATACACTAACCCGAAGCGCCAGCGAGGCAAGTCGTTGCGCGCCTTGCTTGCGCTGCGGGTTAGTGTCGTAACGGGTCGCAGGCAGTATACCTCTCCAGTTTCGCTACGTCGCCTGGGCTTCGAACCCAGTGGTCCCAGAAAAATATTCCAAATCAGCCGTTGCGCGCGCTGGTTTCTCTCGCCTGATGAATAGCGACCCGTCGACGCCGGTTTTCGGGAGTTGAGGCCGCAGAATAAGCAACCACCCGCTTAAAGGCTAAGACGATTCTCCGCAAAGTGGAACATGCCACCGGCTTGCCCGGTGGTCTGTGACGCTGGCAGCTACCCAAGGCGGCCGCCGTTCCTGCTTTCAAACCCCGATTGCCCTGCCGCTGCCGTTGGCAGCGGCAGGGCAATCGGATGGAAAGGGAGAATTGGGCCCGCGGATTTTAGCTGCCAGCGTGAGTCCGGGGCACCCGCGCAGTGGGTCGCGCGCAAGCCGGTGGCATCATTTGATCGACTTAAGCCTTTAAGCGGGCCGTTGAAATAAGAAGGCGAAATTTGTGGACTTCGCTATCTTGATCCGCTCACACGCGAAACTGGCCACGGCAATGCAGAAATACATTTCCCAACGGTTCTTACGGTCGCATCCCAGCGATCGCGTGATCCTGGGTTTGCTTGCGCTGGCGGTCGTTGTGAACGCCGGGCGCTTGCCGGCGGGCGGAGAAGGCTTGTGGGAGCTGCTGGCCGTCCATGTGGCGTTGCTCCTGGGCTTTGGGGCTTGCGTCGTGGCGATGCTACGCTGGGAACAGGCGCGGTGGGTGCGGTGGTTGCGCCCCACGGCGACGGTACTGGTGGTCTTCTCGCTGTATACGAGTCTTGGGAAGCTCGGCGTGGCGGCCATGCCGTACCTGGCCGACGGCGCTTTGTCGCGATTCGACACTTGGGCGCTCGGGTTCAACCCGGCTTTTGCCCTGGAACCCTTTCAGACTCCCGGCCGCGTGGAGTTCTTCAGCTTCATCTACGGCGCCTTCATTCCGTTTATCAACCTCTCGCTGATCCTGGGATGCCTGAGTCGGCCGTCGGGCGAGCGGGACCAGTTCCTCACCGGGTGGGTGCTTACCTATGCCATCAGTTACCTCGGTTACCTGTTTGTGCCCGCCCACGGGCCGGTGGTTTACCACGCGGCCGATTACGGCGCGGCGCTTACGGGGGGCATGTTTTACGAGATCGTCGTGCGCGGCAATGAGCTTTCGGGCGGACTCCAGGGAGTGTTTCCGAGCTTGCACGTCGGCGGTTCGGTGTATTTGTGCCTGTTCGACTTGAAAACCAATCGGTTGCGCGGCTTGAGCTACCTGCCGATCGTGCTCCTGATCTATGGGGCGACCTTGATCTTGCGGTACCACTATGTCGTCGATCTGGCCGTTGGGACGGTACTGGCGCTGAGCTGCGTGCCGCTGGGACGGAGAGTCGTTGTCAACTGGATGCGGCGGCGCCAGGCGGCGGGACTGCCGGCCTTGCTGGGGAGTGAAGGTGATGCTCTACCAAGTATTCTGGCGACTGGCTCGCCTGGCTCTGCACCTGTTCTTTCGACAGATTGACGTCGAAGGACAGGAAAACGTGCCGTCTTCCGGGCCCGTGCTGTTCGTGCCCAACCACACCAATGCGCTGGTGGACCCGATGGTCGTCATGACGTCCCTGCGGCGGCCGATTACCGTTACGGCCAAGAACGCACTGGCCCGCAACCCGCTCTTGCGATGGCTCATGTCGGCGCTGGGGGTTGTCACGTTCCAACGCCGCGAGGATGCCGGGCAGGAAGGAACAGATCAGCGGCACAATGTGCGGAGTTTGCAGCGCTGTCGCGAGATCCTCGCGAGGGGCGGGGCGGTGTGCATCTTTCCGGAAGGGGTCAGTCATTCCGACCCCGCCCTTCGCCCATTTAAGGCCGGCCCCGCGCGAATCGCCCTCGACTTTCTTCAAAAGGAGGGCAATCCCGGCCGGTTGCGCATCGTTCCAGTAGGACTGCTGTACACCGACAAATCCCGGATACGGTCCGACATCTGGCTCAGATTCGGCACGGCCATCGACGTCGAACGCTGGAAGGAGGAGCATCCGAAGGGTGACGCCGATGCGCTCACCGAGGAGATCCGCCGTCGCGTCCAAGCGCTGACCTTGAACTTCCAAACGCGGCGAGAATCGGCGATTTTGAGCTGGGCCGCCGAAATCGCTGCGACCGGCGCTGAGCGGCCCATTGCCCTGGGGAGTGCCGAGGCGTCGCCGGCGGATTTCTTCCGACTTACCGCCCGGCTTCAGGCCGGCTACCAATTGCTGTTGCCGGACTGCCGCGAGGAGCTCGATCGGTTGTCCACGCGCATTCGCCGCTACCAGCACGCGCTGAAACGCCGTGGAATCGAGGCGGGCGAGGTGTATCTGCCCATCCATTTTGGCCGTGCTTTGCTGTTTCTGGTTCGTGAGCTGGAACTGGTCGTGGTTGGAGCGCCGCTGGCCCTGTTCGGAGCGATCAACCACGCGGCGCCCTACCTGCTTGTGAGGCACCTGGCGCGGCGGTTATCGAAAGACAAAGACCACTGGGCGTCGAATGTCATCTATCCCGGACTCGTGATCTTTCCGCTGTTCTACCTGGTTCAATTGCTGGCGGGGTGGCTGCTTTTGCCCGTTCTGTGGGCGCTGCTCTACAGCGTGGCCTTGCCGTACACCGGTTACTACGCGCTGCTCTACGGCAATCGCTTTGCAACCGCCTTTCGCCGTTCGCGGACGTTTTTGCATTTCCTCATGAACCCCTCGAGCCAGCAACAGCTTGCCGGCGAGGGGCGCGAAATCATCGCGCACATCCGGGCGCTGGGCGAAATGGTGGAGGCGCGGCAGACAGAGCCACAGAACGATGCGGCACTCGTCCTAGTTGAAGATCAGAAAGGTGAACTCTCATGAATCTCGTGGTATTCTTCGATCAAACCGAGGCCGGCCTGGGGTCGCTCGTGGGGGGCAAAGGGTGCAATCTGCACATGTTGAGTACCGCAGGATTTCCCGTGCCGCCGGGCTTTGTGGTCACGGCGGAGGCCTACGACGAATTCCTGGAAAGCGCCAACGGGCTTGACGGTGTAAACTGTCTGGACGGTGCCAACTGTAACGGCGGTGCCAACTGGCTGGACTGGGAGCTGTCGGCCCTCGATTTCGACCATCCCGATCGTCTCCACGATCAATGTGCGCAGTTGCGAGCGAGGCTCTCGCGGATCGACCTCCCCGCCGCGGTCCGCCGGGCGATTCACGCGGCGATGGCGCGACTCAGCCATGTACCAGGCGAAACCTTCGCCGTCCGATCGTCGTCGACGTTCGAAGACCTCGCGCAGGCCGCGTTTGCCGGCCAACATGACACGTACCTGAATATCCGCGGGGCCGATCACATCTGCGAACGTGTTCGCGACTGCTTTGTTTCGCTGTGGGGAGACCGGGCCGTGTCGTACCGTCACCATCAGGGCTTCTCGCAGCGCGAGGCGCGCATGGCCGTCGTCGTCCAACGGCAGATCGAATGCGAGGTGGCCGGGGTGGGGTTTTCGGTCAATCCGATTTCCGGTCGTTTCGACCGCATGCTGCTCAACGCCAACTTTGGATTGGGCGAATCGGTCGTGTCGGGTGACTGCGAGGTGGACCAGTTCGAACTGGAGAAAGAGACGCTGAAAGTGGTCCAGCGCAGCATCGGCCACAAAGAGCGGATGGTCATGCCCTTGAGTAAGGAGGGAGAACCATCTCCGGCGAGCGGGCGAAGCGGCGACGGCGTCGAAGACCGAGAGGTGTCGCCGGAGGTGGCCGACTTGCCGTGCTTAACGGACGAACAGGTGGCGGGCGTCGGAGAATTGCTCAAGCGAGTGGAGTCGCACTACGGCTGGCCGCAGGACATCGAATGGGGATTGAAGGAGGGGACGCTCTATCTGCTTCAGTCGCGGCCGGTGACGACCGTGGAGGCCCGCTGGACCCGCGACGAATCGGCCGAACGCTTTCCGATGGCAATGACGCCGCTCTGCTGGGATTTCATCCGCGTGGCATTTCGAGGGTCGCTCGCGCACTCGCTGAAGCTCATGGGACTGCCGCCATTTCGCGGCGACTGGTTTGAAGTGTTCGACAACTATATCTACGGAAACCAAAGCCTCGTGCAACTGGTCGCCTCCTATCGACCGCTGCGTGCGCGGAACATCGCCGAGCTTGCCGCGGAGGCCCCTGAACTGAGACTGCGCTATGCGTGGGTGCTCGACCTGCCAATCACCTGGGCGCGGGACCTCGATCGGTACCTCGTGCGACTGGGCCAATTGACGACGATTTCTCTGGAAGGAGCCAGCGTTCAAGAAATCTGGCGGCACGCCAACGAAGCCCTCGATGTCGCTCGCGACTACTTTCTTCCGAATATTGCCATCTCGATGACCCAGAGCTTCCTTCACCGGATGCTGCATGGCCTTGTCGGGATGGTCGTGGGGCCCGAACGCGCCTTGAGCATTGTGGATGGCCTTCTGGCCGGCTGCGAGACTAAGACCGCCCAGGTGAATCGCGAGATTCACGCTTTGGCGAAACTGGCCCGCCAGACACCGGCCCTCCAGCGGCTCCTCATGCAAGACGAGACTCGCGGGCTGTGGGAACAGCGAGTACTTTCGCCATTTCCGGAATTCCACCGCTGCTTCGAACGGTTCCTCGATGACCACGGGCATCGCGAGATCGACATGGACTACTATTGCCCAACATGGTCAGGCCAACCCTGGGTGGTGCTCGATTCGATCGCGCTGGTGCTGAGGGGCGACGAGGGAGCTGACCCGGCGGAAACGGCGCGAGCCCAGCGACAGCATTACTTCGCGACCGAGCACCAGTTTCTCTCGAACGTCCCCGAACCGCTGCGATTTTTCTTCCGCGAGCTGATCCGACTGACGCGTACCTACACTATGCTCGACGATCTGGAGCATTACCAGACCACCCGCATTAATCCGGTCGCCCGCCGCGCGGCGATCGCGCTGGGCAGCCGGCTGCGGGAGGCGGGCATTCTCGACGCGCCCGACGATGTCTTCTTTTTCCGCAAGGAGGCGTTGGAGAAACTCGTCGCGGATTTCCCGGACGTCGACCGCGAAATGTATCGACGGATGGCATACGACGCGAAACGATCGTATGAAAAGGTCCTGCGGCTATCGGCGCCCTGGACGCCGGGGCAAGCCGACGCACCCGTGGAGAGCGGCAAAGGATTGGAAGTGCTCCGCGGTTTGCCCGGCAGTCCCGGCCGCGTGACGGGCCCGTGTTTTCACGTCCACGGTCCGGCCGACTTCGCGAGTTTTCCCAAGGGGGCTATCCTCATAGCCCGTACCACGAACCCGGCCTGGACGTCGTTGTTTTACACGGCGTCGGGAGTCGTCACTGAAAGCGGCGGGCCACTGTCGCACGGGGCGGTAACCGCCCGCGAGATGAAGCTCCCGGCGGTGATGTCGGTCCGCGGCGCCATGTCCACCCTTCAAAGCGGTCAAGTGGTCACTGTCGATGGTACGCAGGGCAGCGTGCAAGTGAGCCCCTTATAGCTGATTCATGCCCTGCAGGGCTCAACACGGAGGGCTGTTCGGATTCTTCCCACTGCCTAGAGCTGTCCCGACGTGTGGAGGAGCCCTGGCCTGTCGTCAAGACGGCGTGATAAGATGGGATCTCCGCTTCGATATCAGGGAGAACCCGAAAGGTGCGGTGCTGGTCGAGTTGGTGCTTTGCGATTTGGGTAACACTGGCGACGGTGACGCTGCGCGCAGAGGGACCCGAGCGCACCGGAACGCCTGTGGCGCCACGCCAGACCGCAACGGCTTCGGCCCAGGAGCTTGATCGCTTCGAGAAAAACGTCCGGCCCTTGCTCCTGGCTCGCTGTTCCAAATGTCACGGCGAAGAAAAGAGCCAAGGCGGTTTGCGGCTCGACTCGGCCGCGGCGCTGGCCGCCGGTGGCGACTCCGGACCGGTCGTTGCCGCAGGCAAGCCCGACGACAGCCTGCTGATTCAAGCGGTTCGCCAAACCGGCGAGCTCAAAATGCCTCCCGACGGAAAGCTCAACGAGCGCGAAGTGGCCGAGCTCGTGGCCTGGGTGGCGGCCGGAGCAATTTGGCCGGGCGAAACGCCGGAGCTGCGAACTGCGGCGATCGCAAAACCGCCGGTCACGTCTGCCACGCTGCTCCCCAACGACGCTGTGTTGGCCCCGCACCTGGTTGCCTGGTACAAGGCCGACGCCTTGCCGCTGGCCGACGGGCAGCCGCTCCAAGTGTGGCCTGACAGCAGCGGCCGAGGGCACGACCTGACCGCGACGGCTGGTGTCCGCGCGGGCGGTGTCGGACAACCTCCTCGATTCGTGACAGCCAGCGACGTCCATCGCCGGCCGGCGGTGCGCTTTACGCCCGAGTCGGGGCTGGCTGGCTCTCCCGATCATGATATTGACATTCACGGCGACGCCTCGGTGACGATTTTCCTGGTCGTCAACCTCAAACCGAACGACGCGAGCCCGCCCTATGACGGCATTTTGGGCATCGGCGATCCGGCAAATCCCACCGGCGATCCCGGCCGGCCGCTGGCCCTGCTCGTGCAGATCAATCGTGACGCCGAAAACCACGCCCTGCACCTCGCCGGCGGCTGGAACCACGATGCCACGCTGGGCCCCGCTTCGTTTATGCCGTTGTACGAAAAGTCGGTGATCCTGGCCGTGTCCAAAACGCCCGGCCCGATCGGCGACACGACGCGGTTCTACTTCGACGGCGTCCCTTCGGAGAAGAGCCACGTTCAGCGGCCGGCTTCGGGCCGCGAGACCGTGCCCGACATTCGCCACCGCACTGACATTGGTCTCTACCTCGGCAAGGCGCTATCCTGGTCGGGGAGCATCCGTGGCGACGTGGCCGAGGCGATCGTTTACAACACGGCGCTGGCCGATGCTGAGCGGGAGGCGGTCGAAGCATACCTGGCCGACAAGTATGCGCTCGTCACGCCGAGAATGCTTGAAACGGCGGCCGCGACGTTTACCGCCGAGCAGAAGGCGTTCTGGGCCTTTCAGCCGGTTGTCGACCCGCCGCTGCCGGAGGTCAAGGCGACCGGCTGGACCACGTCGCCGATTGACCGCTTCATCCTCGAGAAACTTGAGCAGCAGCGTCTTTCGCCCGCGCCCCCCGCCGACAAGCGCACGCTCTTGCGGCGCGTGACCTTCGACCTGATCGGGCTCCCGCCGACGCCCGAGGAGATCGATGCCTTCCTGGCCGATCAGTCGTCTGACGCGCTGGCCAAAGTCGTCGATCGGCTGCTTCGCTCGCCGCACTATGGCGAGCGGTGGGGTCGGCACTGGCTCGACGTGGTGCGCTATGCCGAGAGCACGGCGAACGACGCCAACGCCGTAATGCAATTCGCTTTCCGCTACCGCGACTATGTGGTCGATGCCTTCAACCGCGACCTGCCGTACGACCAGTTCATCATCGAGCAACTGGCGGGCGACTTGTTGCCCCCGACGACCGACATCAATGAGGCGGTGCGACGCGTGATCGCCACGGGCTACCTGATGATCGGGCCCAAGGCCCTGGCAGAAACCGACAAGGAGCAATCGCGGCTGGACATCGTCGACGACCAGATCGACGTCACCGGCCGGACGTTTCTGGGCCTGACCCTGGCCTGCGCCCGCTGCCATGACCACAAGTTCGATCCCGTACCCACCGTCGATTACTACTCCTTGGCGGGCATCTTTCGCAGCACCGAGCCGTTCATGGATGAGGCCCGCAACGCCACGATGTGGTGGGAGTTCCCTTTGTTCCAGGCGCCCGGCGAGCAGCCGTTCGTGGTCATGGCGCCCAAGGAAGGGCGACCGGTCAACCTGCGCGTCCACCTGCGCGGCAATCGCTTCAACCTGGGTCAAGTCGCGCCGCGGCGGTTTTTGCAAATCGTCGCCGGCGAAAACCACTCGCCGCCGGCCACGAACGCCAGCGGCCGGCTGGAATTGGCCCGCTGGATTGCCGCACCGCAAAACCCGCTTACCGCGCGGGTAATGGTCAACCGCGTCTGGCAACACCACTTCGGCCGCGCCCTGGTTGCCACCAGCGATAACTTCGGCAGCCGCGGCGAGCGGCCCTCGCACCCCGAGTTGCTCGACTGGCTGGCCGCGAGGTTCGTCGAGAGGGGCTGGTCTGTCAAGGCGCTGCACAAGCTGATGCTGCTGTCGAGCACATACCAGATGGCGAGCGCCTCCGACGCTCAGGGCGAGTTGCTCGATCCCGATGATCGGCTGCTGTGGCGAATGCCGCGGCGACGACTGGAGGCGGAGATCCTGCGCGATGCGCTGCTGGCCGCCGGCGGCAGACTGGATGCCAAGGTGGGCGGCGGCGAGTCGAGCGAGTTTCTCTGGAAACAGGCGGAGGTGCTGGGGGGCGGCGACATCAAGATCCGGCCGAACACGCTCAAGTCCGACGATCCGTTTTATTCGACTTCCAATCGTCGCAGTTTGTACCTGCCCGTCGTGCGAAACATGCTGCCCGACGTGCTGGCACTGTTCGACGCGGCCGACCCCAACGGTGTGACGGCCGTGCGCAACGACACCACGGTGCCGGCCCAAGCGCTGTTCATGCTCAATCATCCGTACGTTCGCGAGCAGGCGCTCTATTTCGCCCGGCTGCTTCTGGCCGACGGCAAGCTCGATGAGCCGGGCCGGATCGCCCTGGCCTACGTGAGGGCCTTCGGTCGGCCACCCGAGGCTGAAGAGTTGTCCGACGCGAGTTCTTATCTGCACGACTACGCCACACGAGCCGCGGCCCTCGGCAAGAACGAATCCGAAACCAATCTGGTCGCCTGGCAGAGTTTTTGCCAGTCGTTGTTGTGCGCCAACGAATTCCTGTATGTTGATTGAAGCCATGACCAATCGCTGCCCAGCTCCGCGCTCCGTGTTCCATGCTCCGCACCTCGTGTGCTCGCGTCGCGAGGTCCTTTCGCGAATCGCCTGCGGCTTTGGCGGCGTGGCGCTGTCGAGCCTTCTGGCCGATGACGCGAAGGCCGACGGCCAATCGGCAAATTCCGCTCATCCGGCCCATTTCCCGGCCCATTTCCCGGCAACGGCGAAACAAGTCATCTTCTTGTTCATGCACGGCGGCGTTTCACACGTTGACACGTTCGACCCTAAGCCAAAGCTGGCCGAAATGGACGGGCAGCCGTTGCCGTTCGCCAAGCCGAAGTTCGAGTTCGCGCCGACCGGCAACCTGCTCCGTTCGCCCTGGCAGTTCCAGAAGTTTGGTCAGTGCGGCACCGAAATCAGCGAACTGTTTCCGCAAATCGGTCGCCTGGCTGACGAGCTCTGCGTCATTCGTTCGATGAATGGCGGCAACCAGGTTTCGCATGGCCCGGCGCTCTTGACGCTGCACACCGGCGACGGAGTCTTCAACCGGCCGAGCATGGGAGCTTGGGTGCTGTATGGATTGGGGAGCGAGAACCGGGACTTGCCTGGCTTTATCAGCTTCAGCCCCTCGGTGTACCACGGTGGAGCGCAGAATTATGGCTCGGCGTTCCTGCCCGCCAGCTTTCAGGGAACGCGCATTGGCGACGGCGGCACCCCGTTCACCGGTGGCGGAATCTCGAACACGACGCCCGGCGACGACCCGGCCTTGCAGCGCGTGCAACTCGACTTGCTTCGCAAAGCGAACCTGCGGCACCTCGCGCGCCGCGGGCACGACGCGCGGTTGGAAGCCCGCATCGAGGCCTTCGAGATGACATTCCGTATGCAAATGGAAGCGCCGAAAGTGATGGACCTGGCAGGCGAGACCCAGGCGACCATGGCGCTTTACGGTATCGGCGAGGACCCCACCGATGAGTTTGGGCGGCAGTGCCTTTTGGCCCGCCGGTTCGCCGAGCGCGGCGTGCGGTTCGTCGAGGTGAATTTCGCCTACCCGCGCAACTATTGGGACGCCCACGGCGATCTGAAGAACAATCACTCGACGAACGCCCGGCGGGTCGATAAGCCGATCGCCGGCCTCTTGACCGATCTCAAAAGCCGCGGGCTATTGGACGAGACGCTGGTGGTATTCGGCACGGAATTCGGACGCACGCCTGCGAGCCAGGGGAACGACGGCCGCGATCACCACCCGCACGCGTTCAGCATGTGGCTGGCCGGCGGCGGTGTGAAGGGGGGCATGACTTACGGAGCGACCGACGAGTTCGGCTATTACGTGGTCGAAAACAAGGTCACGATACCCGACTTCCATGCCACGATCCTACACTTGCTGGGACTCGATCACACGCGTCTCACATACCGCCACGCCGGCCGGGACTTTCGGCTCACGGATGTCCGCGGCGAAGTCGTGCGGACGATCATTTCGTAAAACCGGGAAAATGGGACCTCCCATTCGTCGCTGACACGACCGCAGCCCCAATTCGCGCTTCCGCGGAGGACGCCATGTTCAGACCTCAATTCTCGATGGCCGGTCTGTTGGGGGCGGTCACGTTCGTGGCCGTCGCTTGCGCCGCGTTGGCCAAACCGTCGGAGCCGTGGGCTAGTATTCTGGTCACGGCGACGGTCGTGGCCATCGGCGCCGCCGCGCTTTCAGCCTGGTTCCGCCGTGGGCCGCGCCGCAGCTTCGCGGCGGGCTTTGCGGTCGTGGGAGCTACGTACCTTTGGCTGGTGTTCGGGCAAGCGTTGAGCACTACGATCGGAGCCCGGCTTCTGACGACCAGGGCCCTGGTCTACGCCGAAAGCAAATGGCGCGGCGAAGTTTCGATTAATATCAACGCGTTCCCGTACCCGCTCAACACCTCGGTGTCCGCGACGGCCGATTACGACGCCGACGGCTTCGTCGACCTGGTCGTCGGTAATCCGCCGACGCTATACACGAACAACGGAAACGGCACATTCATGGCCGTCTCGTCGAAGACGTTGACACCGCCCAGCCCGTTTTACGCGATCGGCCAGTCGCTCTGGACCTGGATTCTGGCGGCGGCGGGCGGTTGGGTTGCCGCCCATTGGCACGCACGGCGGGTTGGGACAGCCGATCAGTGTCTTGGAACGAAACGGAGGAGTTTGCAAGAATTGTAAGTGAATTTGCCGCCCCGTCGCCGTGACGCGGATTGTCGGCCGCAGGCATGCATGTAGGCTGACTGGCCGCGTCATGCCGCGGGGTGCCACCCCGTTGGGGTGAATATATCGTTGGTGGGGCGTTTTCCCAGGGCTGCGCCCGTGGACTGTGGAATATGACCCCGTTGGGGTCGGCGACGGCGAGACCGTCGCATGGTGCGCGCATCGGCGTCGTTAGCTGTGAGCTTCCGCGCGCTTTGGGGCCCAGGATCGCATAGCATTGCAGCCCGGTTGTCCGGCATTCTGGTCCAGATTAAGATCAATCGCATTCGGTTGACACTTCACATTGACGGACTCCGCACGCGACCATGAAACAACTCTTTCCCCTCCTCATCGTCTTCTCCTTCGTGTCCATGGCCCAGGCCGAAAACGTAAAGCAAGACATTCCCTACGCCGAGCCGGCAAACGAGCGTCAGAAGCTCGATGTCTATGCGCCTGAAAATGCCAAGGATCTGCCCGTGGTTTTCTGGATTCACGGCGGCGGCTGGCAGACGGGCGACAAATCGAGCGTGCAAGGCAAACCCAAGGCCTTTGTGGACCAGGGGTTCGTCTTCGTCTCCACGAATTACCGGCTTCTGCCCGACGTCGACATGGGTACCATCATCCGCGACGTCGCGAAGTCCATTCACTGGGTCCACGACCACATCGCCGAGTATGGGGGTGATCCGAACCGCCTGCTTGTGATGGGCCATTCGGCCGGCGCCCAGCTCGCGGCGTTGATCTCGATCGACGAACGTTACCTGAAAGCCGAGGGGTTGTCGCTGGCAATCATCAAGGGCTGCGTGCCGGTCGACGGCGACACCTACGACGTGCCGGCCATCATTGAGACGGCGGAGACACGTCGCAAGGTCCATGGTCAGCCGCAGGCGAAATTTGGCCATCGCGAAAAGTTCGGCAACGACCCGGAGAAGCACCGCGACTTCTCCGCCGTCACGCATGTGGCGAAGGACAAAAGTATTCCGCCGTTTTTGATCTTGCACGTCGCCGAACATCCCGACACGACCGCGCAGGCGCAGCGTCTCGGCGCCGTGCTGAAGGACGCGGGGATACCCGTCACGGTGTTCGGTGCCAAAGAGACCACCCACAACAAGATCAACGAGAACCTCGGCCTACCGGACGATCCATCGACGAAGGCCTTGTTCGAGTTCGTTGGTGAAGCGCTGAAGAAGTAGGGTAGGACAAGCTCGCCTTGGGAAGGGCGCCCGCTCCGCGGTCATGTCCCAGGCTGGCGCGCGCAAAATCGGGGTGTTTGGGACCGAATCGCCCCAAGTTGTCGAACCCGTTTTTGTTCCGCCCGGTTGCTTGGAAAGAAAAGATGCCATCGGCTTGCCCGCGACCCACTGCGCGGGTGCCCCGGTTTCGCCCTTCATTGAGGCAATCACCGGCAATCCCGAGTGCGAGCAACCTATACACTGCGATGCGACTTTACGCCGGCCTTTTTCCCGGCCACGATGGTGGACATGGCTGACGACCTGCTGTTCCAATGTTCCGACTCCCAACACCGTTGGGCTCGTTGCTTCGTTGGTTCGCGGTTTGCTTGCCTGGCGCTGTTCCTCACGCACTCGCTACTTGCCGGCGAGCCACGCATCGGACCCCTGACACCCGAGCAAGAGGCGGCGACATTCCAGTTGGCGGACGACGGCCTGGTGGTTGAGCTGGTCGCCGCCGAGCCCGATGTCAATAGTCCTGTGGCAGTCTCCTGGGACGCCGCCGGCCGGATGTACGTGGCTGAGATGATCGACTACCCGGTCGGTCCGGCGGCCGGTCGAATTCGCTTGCTTGAGGATCAAGACCGTGACGGCCGTTACGAGCACGCCACCGTGTTCGCAGAGGGGCTGAATTTCCCCAACGGCGTGCTTTGCCTCTCGGACGGCGTGCTGGTAACCGCGGCCCCAGATCTCTGGCGGCTGCGAGATCGCGACGGCGACGGAGTATCCGACGAGCGAGAAGTACTCTTTACCGGCTTTGGGCAGGGCAACCAGCAGCTCCGCGTCAACGGCCAGACGTGGGGTCTCGACAATTGGATCTACGGCGCCAACGGCCGTAGCGACGGAGACGTTCGCCGCCCAAACGACCCGCCCGAACGGACGGTCTCGATTCGAGCGCGCGATTTCCGATTCAAGCCGGACGGTAGTCGTTTCGAGGCCGTGGTCGGCCAAAGCCAATTCGGTCAGACCCACGACGACTTTGGCAACCGGTTCCTTTCCTGGAACACGATCGCGATCCGGCAGGCGATCTTCGACAGCGGCGTGCTCGACCGCAACCCGCGGCTGGCAGCCGCGGCAGTCCATGATCTGGCCGCGAGAGTCGATCAAACGGAAGGGGCCGATCGCGGTGAGGTGTTTCCGATCAGCCCCCATCCGCAAACCTTCAACCGTGAACGGACCGACTTCTACAACGCCCTGTGCGGTTTGACGATCTACTGCGGCGACGTGCTGGGGGATAAATACGCGGGCAATGCCTTCGTGGGCGAGTCGCTGACGAACCTGGTCCATCGCCGCGTTCTCAAACCGGATGGCCCTACGTTCATCTCGGTACGCGGGGAACAGGGACGAGAGTTTCTGGCATCGCGCGACCCTTGGTTCCATCCGGTCTACCTGGCCACTGGACCCGATGGGGCCCTCTATGTCGTCGATTTCTACCGTCGCTGGGTCGAGCACCCGCATTTCGTGGCTGAAAAACTGCGCGGCGAGGTCGATTGGCGCGAAGGGGCCGGGCATGGCCGAATCTGGCGCATCCGCAAGCGGGATTCCGCACTCGCTGCGGCTCCCCGGTTGTTTCACGCGACGACCTCCGAACTGGTGGAGTACCTTTCGCATCCCAATGGCTGGGTCCGCGACTCGGCGCAGCGCTTGCTCGTCGAACAACACCAGACACAAGCCGTACGGCTCTTGCAGAAACTGCTCACCGACGGGACGTCGCTCAAGGGCCAACTTCACGCCCTCTGGACGCTCGACGGTCTTGGTGCCCTCGGCGACGATATATTGGTTGCCGTTCTGCACAGCCGATCCACCGCGCTTCGCGAGCAAGCCCTACGGCTTGTCCGCCCATCGTGGGCTGAATCGACCCCGCTACGCGACGCAATTCTGGCCCTGGCGGACGATCCGGACGAGGCGACCCGTTTCCGCCTGGCTTTGGTTCTGGGTGAGGGAGATTCATTCGAACAACTGGCAGCACTGGTCAAGCTGGCCAAAACGATCGACAAGGAACCTTGGACGGCACTCGCATTGAGCGGCAGCCTTGGTTCGGCAGCCCGTCCCTTAATGGACGAATTGGTGAAGGACGACCAGAATTGGCTTGTTCGACCGACTCCCGAACAGTTCAACTTCCTTGTAAATGTTGGGCAGTTGATTAGCGGCCGGATCGACGAGCCGGCATCGCTCGCCACGACGTTGGAGCTCGCACTTACCGATGTTCCCAACGGCATCGGTCCCGGCGGCCTGGCAATCGTGATGGGTCTGGCGCGTGGCCTGGCGGACGTGGGGCGATCATTTTCGGCAATGCTACACGAAGCGGCAAGCGACGGAAGGCCCGGATGGCGTGACCTGGTAAATGCCCTGCCGGCGATCCGGCAGTTGGCGCGTGATCCCGAACAGGCGGTTGATTTTCGCCTGGCCGCCGTCGAGGTTCTTGGAGTTGCCGACACGGCGGAGCATGGGCGCGACCTGATGAGCCTGCTCGATCCGGGCGTGCCGCAAGCGCTTCAATCGGCGGCCACCGCGGCCCTCGCGCGGCTTGCTGACGAAGAACTGGCCGCGAAGATCCTTGGCGGCTGGAACGGCTACGCCGTACCAACGCGCCGCGCCTTGATCGACTCCGCATTACGCTGGCCGTTGACTTCCGCCGCGGTCGTTGACTCGCTCGAGCGGGGTGACATCCTGCTTGTCGAGCTCGAAGCGATCCAACGCGAAATGCTGACGAAGGTCCACGACCAGGAGCTTGTCGAACGTGCTCAGCGTCTCTTGGCCGCCGCCGTGCCCGCCAACCGTGAGGAAGTCCTCACCCGCTACCAGGCGAGTCTTCAGCTCGCCGGTAACCGCCGCCACGGCGCCGCGCTGTTCAAACGGCACTGTTCCGCTTGCCACGCGGTGCGGAGGGTCGGCCATGGGGTTGGCCCCGATCTCTCTGGGGCCGCGACGAAACCTAAAGAAACGCTGCTGGTAGACCTGCTCGATCCGAGCCGCCAGGTTTCGCCCGACCAGATCGCTTACACGCTGGCAACCGAGGATGGCCAGGTGTTCTCGGGACTGCTGGTGGCTGAAACCGCAACGAGCGTCACCCTGCGCCGGGCCGAGGCACTCGAAGCGACGGTGCCGCGGAGCCAGATCGACGAATTGCGCGCCAGCGGCAAGTCGCTGATGCCCGACGGACTTGAGCAGCAACTCACGGAGCAAGACGTCGCGGATCTGCTGGAGTTCCTGGCGTCGCCGGCGGAGGAGTTGCTTCGGTAGCGCGGCCGTGGGATTATACTTCACGCGGCCGACGATGAGACATTTGCTGCGAGAAAGTGATATCGGCAGGAACTGAAACCAACGCTTCCGGTCTCCAGGAGAATTCATGATTTCACGAAGATGCTTCCTCCATGGCGTCGGCGCGGGACTGGCAGGGGCGACATTATTGGCAGCCGAACCGCCATCCACTGTGCGTCGGAAAAAGCTGGCGATCATCACCACCGAATGGAGTTTTAAAACGCACGCATGGCACATGGGTGAGCGATTCCTGGTGGGCTATCCCGTCAACGGCAAGTGGCACCAGCCACCCTTCGACGTGGTATCGGCCTATGTGGATCAGACTCCCGAAAACGATTTGAGCCGGCAACGCGCCGACGAATTCGGATTCAAAATCCAACCGACGATTGCCGAGGCGCTGCGCTGCGGAAGCGACGCTCTGGCGGTCGATGCCGTGCTGATCATCGGCGAGCATGGTACGTATCCCACCAATCAGCTTGGGCAGCACCAGTACCCCCGTTACGAGTTCTTCAAACAGGTGACCGACGTCTTTAAGGCCGACGGCCGGACGGCGCCGGTTTTCAACGACAAACACCTGTCCTGGAACTGGGGCTGGGCCAAGGAAATGGTGGATACCTCCCGCAGCCTCAAGTTTCCGTTTCTGGCGGGATCATCGCTTCCTGTAACCTGGCGGATGCCGGCGATCGACATGCCCTACGGCTGCGAACCCGACGAGGTTCTTTGTCTCGCCATAGGAGGGCTCGACAGCTATGACTTCCACGCCCTCGAAGTCATCCAATGCATGGTCGAGCGACGCCGTGGAGGAGAATCCGGCGTAGTGGCCTTGCAGGCTCTGCGGGGCAATTCGGTCTGGCAGGCCATGGAAACGGGCTCTTGGATGGGGGGTGGCTGGGATCCTAAGTTGTTTGAAGCGTGCCTCTGCCGAAGCCAAACGTTGGCGCAGCCGCCCACGTCCAGCCACCGTCATCCGACCGCCAACCAGATACGCGAATGGGTCAAGGAACCGGCCGCTTATCGCATCGAGTACGCGGATGGGCTGAAAGCAACCATGCTCCTGATGAATGGATTGGTGGAAGATTTCACGTTCGCCGCCCGGGTCCGGGGAGAGGCAGAACCAATCTCCACGCTGTTCTATCTTCCGCCTAACCCTAACGTGGCGTACTCGGCCGCGCTGATGTCAAAGGCCGAAGAAATGTTCGTGAGCGGCAAGGCTCCCTACCCGATCGAACGAACGCTGCTGACCACGGGCCTCGTCGCGGCAGGCATGCAGTCTCTTGGCTCCGAGCAGAAACGCATCGAGACGCCGCACCTGGCGATTCGATACCAGGCACCACGGGAGTCTCTCTTCTGGCGATCGTGAGAAGCAATCAGAGCGTTGCTCGGATCGACGGATGCACGCACCCAAAGACCATGGCCTCATTCTTGTTGCTCGTCAGACGGCGAACGAAAAACTCGACGCCGGTGTTGGCGAGCCAGATCTTGATCTCTTCCAAGCACCCGTATTCGTCGGCACCCCGAAACTTGATCGTCACGCAGAACCACCGGCACCAGCGCTCGGCGAGCCAGGTTTTTAGCAATTCGATTGTCCGCCCAGGGAACGCAATCACGTCGCACAATAGCCAGTCGACGGCCGCCGCCGGACGGTAGCGGAACGCGTCGCCGCGAATGAAAGTCATCCGAGCGTGCCGCATGAGGTCGGCGCGCAACGGGCTGCGATCGACGGCAGTGACCCGTGCGCCGCGATCCAGCGCCAACCAGGCCCAACTGCCCGGACTGCTCCCCAGGTCGACGCACGTTTCGTCCGCCGCGATCCGGCGGCCCAAGCGGATCTCGACCTCCGCCAGCTTCGCGAATGCCCGCGAAGGCGCACTGCGGTCGGGCGGAATTGGAACTTCTCCCCCGGCAAATCGCGAGACACAGCGCCGCAGGGCCAACCAACGATCCGGAAGGCAACACGATCGATAGCCTCTGCTGGATGTGACCAGCCCGACTTGCACCAATGCTTCGTCCAAATTCGCCGGCGCGCTCGGCTCGGCGGCCAAGGCGCGCCATAGCCGCCGGCGTTTCTTCCGCAGGATTTCGCCAATGGCCGCTTCAATGAGCCGGCAGCGCGCCGGCCCAACCGTACTGGCGAGGATTGGAACGTTGAACACGTGCAGCCGCCATCGGCCTTCGTGCTCGCCGAGCGCATCGATCATCCACTCCGTCGTTTGCGCCGCCCATTGGGAAATCGACGAGGCGGAAATGGGCGCGGCGTCGGGCATGCACTGGCCGGCGAAGGCGACGCAGGGCACGCCTGCGTCCACTTCCGGAGAAGGCTCGACGGCGACCCAGCCAGGGGAGAGCAACTCTTCTCTCGCGCCGGGAAAGACGCGCCGCAATTCGGCGATTAGGATTTGTTCCCAATCGGGCTGGCAGGTGAATACGTGTCGCGTCAAGATTGGTCGCCGTGGAGTGCCTGCAGGCATACGGTAACACCCAGATCGCAGCGCGGCCAGCCCGGATTGTACGTCACGCGGCGGACGATGGGACTTTTGGCGGGAGGGTGGTGGCGGGTCGCAGAGCGTCAGCGATGCCCCGGCTCGTGGGGCAGGTTTTCAACCTGCCATGCACCTCGCCATGGCAGGTTGGAAACCCGCCCCACGGCGCGATCGGGGTGGACAACCGCGCCCCCGCTGGGCCAGAATACCGCGATGTCTGAAGAAGATTTCGATACCGAGAGCCTGGCGGCCTATCTGCATCTGGGGGCGGCCCAGGTGCAAAAGCTGGCCGAGCGCGGCAAGTTGCCCGGCCGGCGCGTCGGCGGCGGCTGGCGGTTCGCGCAGGCGGAAATTCATCATTGGCTCGAGGAGAGAATCGGGCTTTCGGCCGACGAAGAGTTGCTGCGAGTCGAAGGGGTGCTCCAGGCGTCCGCGGGCAATTTCGACGAGGGCCCCCCATCGATCGCGGCGATGCTGCCGCTGGAGGCGATCGAGATACCGCTTGCGGCGCGGACGCGAAATTCGGTGATCACGTCGATGATCGAGTTGGCGGCGCGGACGGGCTGGCTTTGGGACCCGGTGAAAATGACCGAGGCTGTCCGTAGCCGTGAGGACATGCACCCGACGGCCTTGGAAATTGGCGTTGCACTTTTACATCCGCGGCGCCCGTTGCCGACGATCCTGGCGCAGCCCTTCCTGGCTTTGGGCCGTACCGAACGCGGCATCCCCTTCGGTGGCAGCCGCGGTGTGCTTACCGATACGTTCTTTCTGATCTGTTCGACCGACGATCGCGGGCACCTGCAGGTCTTGGCGCGGCTCAGTCGATTGATTGCCTCGCACGACTTTCTCGTACAACTTCGCGCGGCGACGGACGCGCGCGGCGTTCGCGAGCTGATCTCCCAGGCGGAACAGGCGCTCTCAGGCTGAGGGAATCGAATCGTGCCTCACCCGACGTTATTGCTGATCGGCGACTTCGAGCAACCGGAGTTTTGCGCCGCCGCAGCCGCGATGCACGCGGCTTGCCGCGTCGTCCGCGCGTCGAGCATCGCCTCGGCGGAGAATCAGTTGGAGGGTGACGAGCAGCCGCCCGACATGGTCGTGCTGGCCCAGAGTCGCCCCGGTGAGCACGCTTTCGGCGACGTCCAGCGCCTGCGCCATCGGATGCCGTTGTCGCCGATCATCGTGTTGCTTGGCGCCTGGAGTGAAGGCGAAACGCGTACTGGTGAACCGTTGCCGGACGTGGTCCGAGTCTATTGGCACCAGTGGCTGCCGAAGTTCGAACAGCAGATCGAAATGTTCGCGCATGACACCTGTCCAAGCTGGGGACTACCGCCGACTTCCACCGACGAAGAACGCTTGCTCTGGTCGAACAAGAATTCACGGCCAAAGTACGACGGTGTTGTCGCGATCGCGGCGGAACGTCACGAGTTAGCCGGCTGGCTGGCCGATGGATGTGCCGCTATGGGTTTGAGGGCGGTCCGCACCATTCCAGGCGCCTCAATCAACCCGTCGGATTTTCTGTTCGTGCTTTGGGACACACTTCTGGGCGCCGGCGACGTGACCGACCTCGCCGCGCTGCGGGAGGCTTTCGCCGAGATTCCGATCGTGGTGGTGACGAGCTTTCCGCGAACGGACGACCGTCAGCGACTTCTTGCGGCAGGCGCCGCGGCCGTGTTGTCGAAGCCGATGTCATTGGAGGATTTCGAGTATCAGCTTAAGATGCTGCGCGCGCCGCGTCGCCGCCAGTTGACGTTACCCTGAACTTTCAGCGATCGCATACCATGCCACCCATGGCCGATTCGCCATATGATCGCCCGATTTCGATTACCGCCGCGAGCGGCGACGATCGAGAGGCGATCTATCGCGCGCGGCACGAGGTCTTCGCCCGTGAACTTGGACAGCACCAGGTGAACCTACAGGGCCGGTTAACTGACAAGCTCGATACGTTCAATGACTATCTCGTCGCGAGGCACCGCGGCTGCCTGGCGGGCTTCGTCAGCATCACTCCGCCGGGGCACGGCGCCTACGCCATCGACAAGTACCTCGATCGCAGCGAGCTCCCGTTCGCTTGCGACGACTCGCTGTACGAGGTTCGATTGCTCGCGGTGCTGCCGGCGCACCGCCATAGACCGATTGCCGGGCTCTTGATGTACACGGCCCTGAACTGGATCGAATCGCGCGGCGGGACCCGCATCTTGGCAATCGGTCGGCATGAGGTCCTGGGGCTCTACCGCAAGGTCGGATTGCACATGCTAGGTCGCGAAGTGGCGGCGGGCGCCGTCCGCTTCGAGCTGATGACCGGGATGGTCCGCGAGTTGGGCGAGCGTTTGGCCAGCAACGCGCGCTATATGCGGATCGTTGGCCGTTGGCTCGATCGACGACAATTGGCGCCGTAGATGTCGCCGCGGCACCCCTCAAGGTCCTAAGCAACAGCCGGATCGGGCTCGTCGATGGGGTCGAACGTGAACTCCCCGTCGCGGCAGTCGACTCGCACACCGCTTTCGGAGGTGAACGCGCCCTTGAGGATTTCCGTGGCCAGAGGGTTCTGAACCCGCTGCTGGATCACGCGCTTCAGGGGCCGCGCGCCGTAGGTTGGGTCGTAACCCGCGTGGGCGATTTCGTCGAGCGCGGCGGGCGTGACTTCCAGCAGCAAGTCGCTGGCCGCAAGCTGCTTCTTCAGTCGATCGATCTGCACTTCGACGATCTTGCGAATCTGCTTGGCGTCGAGCGGATGGAACACGATCGTCTCGTCGATGCGGTTGAGGAACTCGGGCAAGAAGTGGCTTTGCAAGGCGGCCTGCACCGCTTCACGAACGTCGTCTTCGCTACCGCCTTCGCGCGAGATTTGCTGGATGGCCTGGCTGCCGATATTGGAAGTCATGACCACGATCGTGTTCGTAAAATCGACCGTGTGCCCCAGGTTGTCGGTCAGTCGCCCGTCGTCGAGCACCTGCAACAGGATATTGAACACGTCGCGATGGGCCTTTTCGATTTCGTCGAGCAGCACCACCGAATAGGGGCGGCGGCGGACCGCCTCGGTGAGCCGGCCCCCTTCTTCGTAGCCCACGTAGCCCGGTGGCGCGCCGATCAGCCGGCTGACCGTGTGCCGTTCCATGAACTCGCTCATGTCGACCCGTACGATGGCGTTCTCGTCGTCGAAAAGAACTTCCGCCAGGGCCTTACAGAGCTCGGTTTTGCCGACGCCGGTCGGTCCTAAGAAGATGAAAGAGCCAATCGGCCGATTTGGATCTTGCAAGCCCGAGCGGCTGCGGCGCACGGCGCTGGAGACGGCCTCGACCGCCTCGTCCTGGCCGACGACCCGCTGGTGGATGCGGTCTTCCATCACCAGCAGCTTGGCCCGCTCGGTCTCCATCATGCGGCTGACTGGGATTCCGGTCCAGGCACTGACGACGTCGGCGATTTCCTCGGGGCCAACCTCTTGCCGTAAGAGCCGCCTTCCCCCCGCTCGCTGGGCCCCTTCGCGCGGCCCTCCCTCGCGCGGCACCTCCTGCTCGACCGAGCTCGTCTCCAGGTGCTTGAGGAGCTTCTTGCGTTCGACGTCAATCTGATAGAGCCGCTGGTAGTCCTGTTCTTCGATCGGCTGGCCTGACGCCTGCTTTTCCTTGATCGTCGTGTTGAGGCGCTGGAACTCCAAGTCGAGCTTTTCCAACTGGCCCCGGACCTGCTCGACGTCGCCCAGTCCCATCTTCTCCGCTTCCCATTGTTCGCGGAGGCTCGCCAGCTTGCGACGCAGCTCGCCGAGTTCCTCGTCGATCTCCGCCTTTCCTTCCACGGCGTGCTCCTCGGTCTCCTCGGCCAGTTGCCGAGCGGCCAGTTCCAATTGCACGATTCGCCGCTGCACCTGGTCAATTTCCGTCGGGACGCTTTGCAGCTCCATGGCCAGCTTGCTGGTCGCCTCGTCCATCAGGTCGATGGCTTTGTCGGGCAGGAACCGGTCGGTGATGTAGCGGTGCGATAGCCTGGCGGCGGCGACCAGGGCGGAATCCTTGATCTTCACCCCCTTGTGGTGCGTCTCGTAGCGCCCCTTGAGCCCGCGGAGGATGGCAATTGTGTCTTCGACGCTCGGTTCGCCCACCATGACCGGCTGAAAACGGCGTTCTAGCGCGGCGTCTTTTTCGATGTACTTGCGGTACTCATCGAGCGTCGTGGCGCCGATGCAACGCAATTCGCCGCGGGCCAGCGCCGGCTTGAGCAGGTTGGCGGCGTCGCTGCCCCCTTCAGCCGCGCCGGCGCCTACGACCGTGTGCAGCTCGTCGATGAATAGGACCACGTTGCCGCCGGCGGCCTGCACCTCGCGGAGCACCGCCTTGAGCCGCTCTTCGAACTCGCCACGGAACTTCGTGCCGGCGACCAAGGCGCCCATATCGAGCGCGACCACGCGGCGGTTCTTCAGGCTTTGCGGCACGTCTCCCTGCACGATCCGTAGGGCCAGTCCCTCGGCGATCGCGGTTTTGCCCACGCCCGGCTCGCCGATTAAGACGGGGTTGTTCTTCGTGCGGCGCGAAAGGACCTGGATCACGCGGCGGATTTCCTGGTCGCGGCCGATCACTGGGTCGAGCTTGCCTTGGCGCGCCCGCTCCACCAGGTCGATGCCGTACTTCTCCAATGCCTGGAACTTGGCCTCGGGGTTCTGGTCTTCGACGCGCGCGCTGCCACGGACCGTGCGCAACGCCTCCAGGACCTGCTGGTCGGTGATCGCGTTGAGCCGCAACAGTGAACGCGCCTTGGTATCGACCTTGGTCAGCGCCAGGAAGAGGTGCTCGACGGAGACGAATTCGTCTTTCATCGACTCGGCTTCACGCGCGGAAGCCTCGAAGACCGAGGTCAGGCTCACCGCGGGCTGGGGCGGCGCTCCGCCGGAGCTGCGCGGAAAATGCCCCAATTCGGCATCGACCACCGTTTGAAGCTGGGCGCGGTTGGCGCCGATCTTGTCGAGAATGGCCCCGAACACACCTTCGCGCTCGGCCATCAGGGCCGCCAGAAGATGCACCGCGTCGATCTGTGGGTTGCCGCGCTGGGCGGCTAATTCCTGCGCGTTCTGGACGGCCTCTTGGGCCTTGATGGTGAGCTTGTCGAAGCGGAAAGGCATGAATGACTATTTCGAATCTTTGACCTCGAATTCGGCATCGATCACGTCGTCATCACCGCCGGACGAACCACCGGCGGGGCCGCCATTCGGTTCGCCGGTTGGCGAACCGGCGCCGGCCTTGGCGCCCGCCTCATACAGTGTCTTGCTGAAGGCGTGCGAGGCTTGCTCCAATGCGGAGACCGCCGATTTGATGGCCTGCGCATCTTCGCCTTTGGCGACGTCGCGCGTTCTTTGGATCGCCGCTTCCAGCGGGGCCTTGTCCGTGTCGCTCAGCTTGTCCGCGTGCTCCTTCATCAGCTTTTCCATCTGGAAGCACATCATATCGGCCTGGTTGCGCGACTCGGCCAACTCACGTTTCTTCTTATCTTCGGCGGCATGCGACTCGGCATCCTTCCGCATCCGCTCGATTTCCCCTTCGTTCAAACCGCTCGACTGTTCGATTCGCACGCTGTGTTCCTTACCAGTCCCGAGATCCTTGGCCGAGACGTTGAGGATGCCGTTGGCGTCGATGTCGAACTTGACTTCGATCTGAGGAACGCCGCGCGGGGCGGGCGGAATGCCTTCCAGGTTGAACTGGCCGAGCAGACGGTTGTCGTTCGCCATTTCGCGCTCGCCCTGGAAGACGCGTACGGTTACGGCGGTCTGACTGTCGTCCGCCGTGCTGAAGACGTTCTTCTTCTCGGTCGGGATCGTGGTGTTCCGTTCGATGAGTTTGGTCATGACGCCGCCCAGGGTCTCGATGCCCAGCGAGAGCGGCGTGACGTCCAACAGCAGCACGTCCTTCACGTCGCCCGCCAGCACGCCCCCTTGGATCGCGGCGCCAACCGCCACGACTTCGTCGGGATTGACTCCCTTGTGCGGTTCTTTATCGTTGAACAACTTCTTGACCAGTTCATGCACCTTAGGCACGCGCGTCGAGCCGCCGACCAGTACGACTTCGTCGATCTGGCCGGGCTTGAGCTTTGCGTCTTCCAGGGCTTGCAGCACGGGTCCGCGGCAGCGCTCGATCAGGTGATCGACCAACTGCTCGAACTTCGCGCGACTGATGTTCATCTGCAAATGCTTGGGACCGCTGGCGTCGGCGGTAATAAACGGCAGGTTGATGTCGGTGGAGCTTTGCGAGCTGAGCTCCTTCTTGGCCTTTTCGCAGGCCTCCTGCAGCCGCTGCAAGGCCATCGTATCCTTGCGCAGGTCGATCCCTTGCTCTTTCTTGAACTGATCGGCCACGTGATTCATCAGCACCTGGTCGAAGTCGTCGCCGCCCAAGTGCGTGTCGCCATTGGTACTGATCACGCGGAACAAGCCGTCGTCGACCTGCAGCACGGAAACGTCGAACGTCCCGCCGCCGAGGTCGAATACCACGATTTTCTCCGCTTTCTTCTTGTCGAGCCCGTAGGCCATGGCGGCCGCGGTCGGTTCGTTGATGATTCTCGCAACCTCCAAGCCGGCGATCTGGCCGGCGTCTTTGGTGGCCTGGCGCTGGGCATCGTTGAAGTAGGCGGGCACGGTGATCACCGCCTTGTTCACTTTGTGACCGAGATAAGCTTCGGCCGACTCCTTGAGCTTGCGCAGAATCTTGGCCGAGATTTCAGGCGGCGTGTGGTCGGTGTCACCGATCTTGACTTTGACATAATCCTGCGGACCACCGACGACCTTGTAGGGGACGATCTTCTCCTCACTGGCCACTTCGTTGTGCCGCCGGCCCATGAATCGCTTGATCGAGTACACGGTGCGCGTCGGATTGGTCACAGCCTGGCGCCGTGCCGGCTCGCCGACAAGGATTTCGCCCTTTTCGGTAAATGCCACGACGCTCGGAGTGAGCCGATTCCCCTCTTGATTGGGAATCACTTTGGAATCGCCACCTTCCATTACGGCCACGACCGAGTTGGTGGTGCCCAGATCGATGCCGATGATCTTCTCGCCTTGTGCCATGCTTTGCTCCTTGTTGTAGGTTAGGCTTCCGAGCCTGACGGGTGTTATTCGCGTTGTTTCACACCGGTACCTGTCAGCCTGGAAAGGCTAACCTATGCTGTTAGATCGTAGCAAAGTCCATGCCGGTGCCCTACGGTCCGGTTGATATACGAAAAGCCATGACAGATAAGATGTTGCGCGACAGCACGTTCATGGCTTAAGACTGCGCCAGTTCAAGAACGAAGCGGGACTCTGCCATTTTGACACGACGCATTCGACTTGGCGGTACTCACTGCCATAATGACAGTGGGCGCTTGACACTCCCATTTTGCCCAAGTACAAGGGGACGCGAGGGTTGCCAACGTCGGTGCAGGTCCTTGCCCCAGCGCGCTTTGAGAACTTTCCATGGCCAAAGAGCCGAACCGCAGCGTGAAAAAAGGGGAGAGTGAAGCCGGCTTGAAGGGGCGTTTGGATCGTTTGGATCGCGACCTGGTCAAGCTGATTAACGAGCGCACCAAACTGATTTCGCAGTTGAGCAAGAAGGATCAGCCGGTCGATCCGCCCGCACCGGAAGCCGACGCGATCACGCACGCGGTGACGCACAATAAAGGACCGCTCTCGAACGAAGCGGTGCGTGCCGTGTTCCGCGAACTGGAAAGCGGCGCCCGGGCATTGCAACGTCCGTTGCGGGTGGCGGTGCTGGGGCCGGGCTACAGCTACAGCCACCTGGCGGCCCTCGACCGTTTTGGCACCAGCGTCGAGCACGTGCCGGTCGGGAGCATTGCCGCCGTCTTTGAAGAAGTCAACCGTGGTCACGCGAACTACGGCGTGGTGCCTGTCGAAAACTCGACCGACGGGCGGATTGCCGACACGCTCGACATGTTCACCAGGTTGCGGGTTCGGATCTGCGGAGAGGTGCAACTCCGGATCCATCATTACCTGCTGGGCAAGTGCCCGCGGTCCGAAGTGGCAGAGGTCTACAGCCGCCCGCAAGCGCTCTCGCAATGCCGCAATTGGCTCCTTAAGCACTTGCCGGCCGCACGGCCGATCGAGGTCACCAGCACCTCGACCGCGGCGCAACTGGCCAAAGATAAGCAGGGAGCCGCCGCGATCGCCAGCATTCAAGCCGGCACCTTTTACGGACTCGACGTGTTGGCCGAAAAGATTGAGGACAACGCGGCCAACGTCACGCGATTCGCTGTGATCGGCGAAAGCTCGGCCGCGAGAAGCGGCCAAGACAAGTCGGCCCTGATGTTTCAGGTGGCCCATCGACCCGGTTCGCTCTCCGACGCGATTACGATTTTCAAACGGAACAAGTTGAATCTGACCTGGATCGAATCGTTTCCCATTCCTCAATCGGACGGCTGCTATTTGTTCTTTGTCGAGCTCGACGGTCACGAGCAGGACACCCGCGTGCGCAAGGCGCTGACGGCGCTCAAGCGCAAGGCCCTACGGTTGGAGGTGCTGGGATCGTACCCCAAGGGTGCTCCTGTCGGGTAGCCATTTCTCCGTTCCCATGCATTTCACTCTTTGCCATTGGTTCCCATTACTATTGTTGGCGGTCGTGCCGACGGCTGCCACAAGCCCGGTCGCCGGCGACGAAACGCGCCTCGGTGGCACCGAGCCACTCACAGTCGAGGGCGACCCCTCGGCCCAGATGCTCGACGGCGCACACCGCCTGATCGACCGCAAGATCGCCGAGTCGATCGAGCGCCGTGCCCGGCACTGGAAACGCGATCCATCGTCAAACGATGCTTATCTACGCTCGATTGTGGGTAACCGCGAGCGATTTGCCCGGCGGATTGGCGTGGTCGACGAGCGGCTGCCCGCCAAGATGGAACGCTTCGGCGACGCCTTGCAAGTAGTTCCCGGCCTGGTGGCCAACACGCTCACTCACCGGGTTTACCGGGTTCGCTGGCCGGTGCTCGACGGCGTGACGGGTGAGGGGTTGCTGTTGGAGCCGCGCGGCGACCCAATTGCTCAGATCGTCGTCATTCCCGACGCCGACCAAACGCCTGAGCAAATCGCGGTCGTTGGCCCCGGGCAGCCGGCCGAGGCCGCATTTGCTTCCGTGCTGGCGCGCTGGGGCTGCCGCGTGATCGTGCCGGTGCTGCTCGATCGGACAAGCCGTTTCACGGGCAACTCCGCGATCGGCAAGCCCGACTCCGGCTACTCGCACCGCGAATGGATTCATCGCCAGGCCTACCACATGGGCCGCCACGTGATTGGTTACGAGGTGCAAAAGGTGCTGGCCGCGGTAGATTGGTTCGAACAACAGAACGCGGCCGGAGAGGCGCCTCCCGTGGGCGTCGCCGGTTACGGCGAAGGGGCGCTGCTCGCGTTTTACGCGGCGGCCATCGACAGGCGGATCGGCGGTACGCTCGTCTCAGGTTATTTCCGCTCCAGGCAACACGTCAGCGACGAGCCGCTGTACCGCAACGTCTGGGGACTTTTGGACGAATTCGGCGACGCCGAGATCGCCAGCTTGATCGCTCCGGGCGGATTGGTGATCGAGCACAGCGCCGTCGCCGAAGTCATCGACCGGCAATCGACGACTCCCCAGGAAGTGAACGGCTTTGCGCTTGATGGCATTCACGGCACGATTGAAACACCCCCCTTCGATGAGGTCGCGGCAGAGTTCAAGCGGATCGACGAACTGGTGCCACCGGCCCTACAGCCGCGGAAATTGATTTCCAAAGAAGGCAACGCGACCGGTCCGGGCTCCGAGGAGGCACTAACGGCCTTCATGGAAATGCTCGACGTCAAGCCGTTGCCCACGACCAAGCGCGACGCGCCACGAACCGAGGATCACAAGTTCGACACCGTCCAGCGGCAGCGGCGGCAGGTGAAGGAGTTGGAAAACCACGTCCAGGCGCTGGTCAACGATTCGCACCTCGATCGCGACAAGTTCTTTACGGCCGACGCCGCTACGCTGGAATCGTTCACCCGTGACACGAGGCAGTTGCGCGAGTACGCCCGGAGCGAAGTATTCGGTGTTTTCGACGACCCGCTCCTGGACCCTAATCCGCGTTCGCGAAAGATCTACGAGCGCCCGTCATGGACCGGTTACGAATTGACGCTCGACGTCATGCCGGATCTGTTCGCCTGGGGTGTACTCTTGCTTCCCAACGACATCGCGCCCGGCGAGAAGCGGCCGGTGGTCGTATGTCAGCACGGCCGAAATGGCGTGCCCAAGGATGTGATCGAGGGAGACAATCCGGCCTATCACGACTTCGCCGCCAGGCTTGCCGAGCGCGGTTTCATCGTCTTCGCCCCCCACAATCCCTATCGGGGCGAGGACCGTTACCGGAACCTCAGCCGTAAGGCGAACGCGGTCAAGGCCTCGCTCTTTTCGTTCATCCTCGCCCAGCACGAGCAAATCCTCAACTGGCTGAGAACGTGGCCGCAGGTCGATCCCGAACGGATCGCATTTTACGGTTTGAGCTACGGCGGCGAGACGGCCGTGCGCGTGCCCCCGCTCTTGGAAGGCTATTGCCTCTCAATCTGTTCCGCCGACTTCAACGACTGGACTCGCAAGGTGGCCTCGACACACGGGCCGCACAGCTTCATGTTCACGATCGAATGGGAGATGCCCTATTTCGACATGGGCCGCACCTTCAGCTACGCCGAACTGGTCTATCTGATGGCGCCGCGGCCCTTCATGGTCGAGCGCGGGCACGACGACGGCGTCGCCCCCGACGAATGGGTTGCCGCCGAATACGCCAAAGTCCGCCGGATGTACGATAACTTGGGGATCGGCGAGCGGACCGAGATCGAGTTCTTCAACGGCGGACACACGATCAATGGCAAAGGGACGTTTGCATTTTTGCACAAGCACCTGATGTGGCCCGAGTAGTCAGTAGTCGTTGGTCAGTTGTCGTTGATCAGTGTTAATGGTCACTTGCTTATGATCATCGCCTCATCGGTTCGAAAGCCAGCAACAATTGACAAGTAACAAATGACCAGTGACCTTCACCCGACATCCCCCAATTCGAGCACCCGTCCGTAACGGTTGAGCACCATCCGCTGAAGCCGGGCATGTTCGGGCCGGGCCAGGCCGGGGTCGAGTGCCACGAGCTCCTGTGCGTCGCGACGGGCTTCTTCCAACAGCGCGCTGTCTTTGGCCAGGTCGGCGATGCGTAAGGGGGGAAGGCCGTGTTGACGCGTCCCCAACAGGTCGCCGGGACCGCGAATGTCGAAATCGATCTCGGCCAGCTTGAAACCGTCGGTCGTGCCCACGAACGCCTCCAGTTTGCGGCGTGAGTCGTCGCCCGCCGGCTCCGCGAAGACGCAGCAGAAACCGGCCTGCGTGCCGCGGCCGACGCGACCGCGCAACTGGTGAAGTTGCGCCAGGCCGAACCGTTCGCCGGCCTCAATGGTCATGAGTGTCGCATTCGGTACGTCGACACCAACCTCCACCACGGTCGTGGCCACCAGCACCTGTGTGCGGCCGTCGCGAAACGAAGCCATCGCCACCGCTTTCTCAGCCGGCGTCATTCGCCCGTGCAGGAGCCCCAGGCGAAACGCCTCCAGAGGTCCGTTGGCCAATGTCTCGAAAGCTTGCTCGAGGTTCGCCGCTTCGACCTCGGCCGATTCCTCGACCAAGGGCACGATCACGTATCCTTGCCGCCCCTCGCGGAGTTTCCTGGCGAAGAAATCCCACCACTTTTCGCGCTGCTCGGCCTGGGCCAGGTAGGTGTTCACCGGCTGTCGGCCCGGCGGGCCGTCGCGAAGCGTCGAAACATCGAGGTCGCCGAAAACGGTCATCGCGACTGTACGCGGGATCGGCGTGGCGGTCATCACCAGGTAGTGCGGATCGAGCCCTGCTTGCTTCAGACGGGCCCGCTGCCGCACGCCGAACTTGTGTTGTTCGTCGATCACCACCAATCCCAGCCTGGCGAACTCGACGTCGTTTTGCAGGATCGCCTGGGTGCCGATCACCAAGTCGAGTTCGCCGGCGGCGATGCGACGCAACGTTTCCTTTCGCTCGCCGGGCGTCAGCCCTCCGGTAAGCAGGCCCCAGCGCACCTGGCTGGCCGCAAGCAGGCCGGCGAGCGTTTCAGCGTGTTGCTGAGCGAGAATCTCGGTGGGGGCCATCAGCGCGGCCTGGTGCCGGTGGGCAACGCTCAGCAACAAGGCGTAAACCGCCACGACGGTCTTGCCGCTGCCCACTTCGCCTTGCAATAGCCGGTTCATTGGGTGCGGCCGTGTCATATCGGCGGCCACGTCGGCGATCGCCTGCTTTTGACCGGCGGTCAGCTCGAATGGGAACAGCCGGCGTATGCGATGGTCGATCTTGGTCGTCGCCTCCAGGGCCGGCGCTTGGCGTCGCTCGCGTTGCTGTTGGCGCTTCAGGGCCAAGGCAAGTTGCAGAATGAGCAACTCCTGGTAAACCAGCCGCCGCCGTGCAACTTGGAGGCTGGGGCGATCAAGCGGAAAATGGATCTGCGAAACGGCTTGCCCTATCGGAGCGAGGTCGTGCGCCGTGCGGTACTCGTCCGGGAAAACGTCGTCGAGGATCTCGGCATAGGTATTGACCACGCCTTCGACGATCTTTCGGATCTGTCCCTGGCTGAGCCCTTCAGTCAGCGGATAAACCGGCAGCAGCTTGCCCTTTAATTCCTCGTCGGTCTCGATCCATTGCAAATTCGGGTGGGCGATTTCCCACATCATACCGTTCAGCTTGGGCCGGCCCGTCAACAGAACCTCCTGCCCCACGGTGAACCGCTGCCGCATAAAAGGCTGGTTGAACCACAACAACCGCACGTGGCCCGAGCCACAGCGGACCAGCACTCCTAACACCGTATTGCCGTTTTGGCTCGTCCGCTGGTCGATTTCGACCACGGCGCCGCGCATGCGGACCAGCATGCCCTCTTCCAATTGGGTGACCGTGCGTAGCTCGGTCAGATCCTGGTAATCGCGGGGTAAGAAGAACACGAGATCGCGCGCGGTCCGCAGCCCGAGCTTTTCGAGCAATTCCGCCCTCTGAGGCCCCACGCCCTTGATGAACTGGACGGGCGTGGCCAACACTTCGGCGGTGGTTTTCACGGGAGCTGGCATCTGGGCATTGTAATTCGCCAGGTTTTCAAGGCGAGGGCCGCGAGCCCCTTGTGACGCTTGGGAGCGGACGGTCCACCTCTTTACATTTCATCCCTGCCTGCCCAAAGCGTTACAAAGTGGTTACGCCGGCGAACGGATGAATCGGTTACAATATTGTTGACGCAGAATTCGAGTGAGGAGCCCAACCATGAGATTATCGTATTTGACGGCCGCGCTCTCCTGGGTGGCTTTCTCCGCGTCATGGAACCTGCTCGCGGACGAGCCGCTCAATCCGGCCAACCCCTCCCTACCCGACTCCAGACGTTCAGTCAATTCGGAGAAGTCAGACGAATCGGATACCGACTCGGTTCCGTTCAATCGCGAAATCCTCAAGGCCGCCGCTGAATATAAATCTTGGGGCCGCGTCGACGACGAATTCCGCTGGGCCCCTACGCTCTGTCGCTTGCCGAAACCGGGCCGCGCGTACGCTAGCGCCAGCGACGAGGAACAGACGCACGGCAAAAAACTTTACTCACTCTTTGCCCGTGAGCGCAACGACTACGTCACACATGCCGAGGGCCGGACCGTCAATGCCGGCCAGGTCGTCGTCAAGCAGTCGTGGCTCCCCGAGGAAATTACCGATGCGAAGGAAAGGCCTGGCAAGCCGTTCGACGATAACGGTGTCGTCGTTTCTCGCGGCGCATCGCGGGGCGCAAGGAGGAAAACTGCCGACGAGGATCTCGTGGACCATTTTTATCCCTACGTCTGGAAAGGCGACAAGGTGTTCAAAGCGAAGAAGCAGGCCGAGCTGTTCATCATGCTCAAGCTCGAACCCGAGACGCCAAGCACCGACGAAGGATGGGTCTATGCGACCGTCACACCCGACGGCAAAAAGGTCACGTCGGCGGGCATGCTCGAATCGTGCATCAAGTGCCACCGCGACGCCACGAGCGACAGGTTGTTTGGCTTGTCGAATTGAAAACGTGGTTACCTGGTCATCGCCAACGACGTCCGATGGCCAGCCGTTTCGCGTTCGATCTGCTCCGCGGACTCAAAGGGCAGGCACATTGCACGCATGACGAACCGGTAGAGCTTGCCCACTTTGTAGTCGGGCACGAACCACTGAAAGTCCCAAGCCGGATTGCCTTCCCCGCCCCCGGATGGCGACTGACTTAGCCGCACCTGGTCGGCCGGCCGGAACATCTGCACGTAGGCCAGGCTGTGGCTCACTCCGTAGTACCACGGCTCGTCGTACCGCCAGCGCGATCGGTTGAATACCAGCTTCAAAGGAAAATCGTCGTCGTGCTGGAGCGTCCGCTTGTCGTCCGCGTCCAGGTGCGTCGGCAACACGCCGTGCGATGGTGTCACGCCTCGCACCCAGGTCCGCCCGCCGGGTGTACCCTCGGCATGACCCAGAAAATGGATGTCGAGCGATTCTGGTTGATGGATGTAGCTGGCCCAGAACAAGCCAATGTAGCCGTTTTGAAAGGTATCACGCCGTGGAACGCACTCGACAGTCAGCTCGATTGCGCCATCCGGCAGCAGAGCGTAACGCAGGCAACTCTCCAGACCGAAATGCGGCGTTGGCGGCTGGTACAGCTCCACTGTGTGCTCGTCGATCATCCGCAGCTCCATGGGGGCGATGCGGGGCTCGAACAGGACCGATTGATCCTGCTTCGTGCCATCGAAAATGTTCTCGAAGTTCAAGCCGGCGTAGGACGGCACGAACAGGTTCTCCGGTCGCCGCGAGTGTTTGATCGACGCCAGGCCACTGTAACCGGCCTTGTGGCCGGGTAACACGTCGTCGTCCACCGCCGAGTTATCGACCACCACCGCCTCGAAGTCTCCGCCACGAAGTACGGCATAGGGCTTGTCGGCCTTAGTGAAGCGCAGCTTCGGCTGGGAGAGCGTCGTGGTGCCCACCACGTCGGTGGCGGACGCCAGCGGGGTACGATCTTCGTCATGTTGCGCCTTGGCTGTCGGGGGTGCCGTCCGTAGCGTCACGATGCGATGTCGTTCGAAGTCCGTGGTGAACTTGATGGTAACGATGTCGCCCGGTTTCAGGCCCCTGAGCTTCGCCATGAAATTCTTGTCGTTGTAGTTGGTGGCGCCGGGAGCGTAGGCGTCGGCGAGACCCTTCTTGGGTTTTACCTCAACCCAGAAGTCGTTGTAGACCTTCACGACCGCGCCCGTAACCGTTCCCGTGGCCTTGAGGATCTGCTTCCGGATACTGAGAAGTTGCCGCTCGTCGCCAACCTGCATAAAGGTCAGTTGCACCCGGCTTGCGTTGAAGATGCCTTTCAATGCGTCGGCCAGTGTCTTGTTCGAACCGTCGCCGACCAGGTACTTAATGGGTTCATCGTCGCCGTCGGCCTTGACTGTGAGAAAGTCATTCGTCTTGTCGATCAGGATTCCCGCGACCTTGCCTCCTTGTTTTTCTGCGTCTTTGTCGTTGGCCAATGTTGCGGTTACCGACGACTGCGCAGTCACCCATAGAATGGTCAGAATCGTCTTGACGAAGCGGCGGCGTCCCAACATGGGCGATTTTCTCCTTGAACCGTCAACGAATGAGTCTAGACGTGCGGGTGGTGCTGAGTCAAACCAACTCCGTCAAAGCAAACGCTACCCTTGGTCCAGGGACCGACGTATACTAAGCCGATAAATTGCATGCGATTGCAGGACTGAGTATCTGGAGCTTGCGAGATGAATTTGCCAGCCAGGCTGAACGAACACCCGACCTATCGGGCGCTGTTGACCGTCGGTCTCATGCTCTGCGTTTTGGGACAATTCCCATCGAAGGCGGTTGCCGGCCCATTCGACATCGCAATCACGGCGAGCGACATCGACATGGCAGCTACGCGGGCCTGGCACGAGGATGAAGCCCTCGATCTGGATCCGAAAGGCCTCTACCGGGTGCTCGGGATCGAAGACGAAAAGGCACCATCCGGCTGGGCCGCGGGACCGGTGCTCAGCGGCGAAAAGCAGGCGGAATCGCGCTACCGATTGGCGTTCGGGCGGCCCCTCAAAATTGGTGCCTTATTCGTCGCCGGCACCGTCGAGGAGGTTCGTTTCCTCAAGCCGAACGTGGAATTCCCCGGCGATCCTGCCGTCTTGGACCAATGGGAAACGGTCGCGGTACTTCCCCGCCAATTGGGAGCACGGCTGTTGACGATGCCCGTCGAATTCGAAACGCGGGCATTGTTGTTTCGCGAAACCCGGCAGGACGGCTCGTCGCAAATTCAAGCGATCCGCCTGTTCAAGAACCGCCTGCACAACATCGTCCCGGCGGGGTTCGCGTATGCCAACGCCGAATATACGCCCCCCATGTCGCCGACGACGTTCTCCGCCGCAAATGTGGTGGCCGGCCGTGGCGTATGGATCAACGCGGGCAAGGACGACCGCGGCCGCGTTCCATCGCCGCTGATCAACGACATCAATCCCGCCTGGTTCATGATGGCCTGGCCCAGCGAACAGACCGTGGAAGGTCTTTGGATCAACGACAATTTTCGCCGGATCGAGCTGGAGTATTTTGCCGGTCCCGCCAATATCCATCCGCACGCGGGCACGGCCCGAGAGTGGAAGAAACTCAAGAAATTCACGCAAATCGAACAGCCGTATGGCCGCTGGATCGAATTGGCTCCGATCGCGACGCGCGGTCTGCGGATTCGCGTTTTGAAGACGTCCGAGCGTGAGCCGCAGATCGCGACCATCACGGGGCTGCATGTTTTCACCGATCGTGGCGCCGAAAGCGTGCCGGCGGTCTCGGGTCTGGCCGCGGCCGCTTCCCCGCCGAAGCGAATTGCTTTCGATGTTCCCGAGGCCGGGAACCTCACAATGGTGGTCGACGGACCTGACGGGCGACGGGTCCGCAATCTGGTAGCGCGCGCATCGACCGCCGCCGGATCACGCGCCGAAGGGTGGGACCTCAAAGATGAAGCAGGCAATTATATCGCGCCGGGCGTCTATCCCTGGAAAGCCATCGTCTATCCGCCGTTGGAATTGAAGTACGAAATGACGGTGTACCCGAACGTCAGCCGCCACGCTCCTGAAAATTCACCCTGGTTGACGGGCTTGAACGGATCGGGGGGATGGCTGGCCGATCACACGCCGCCGGTGGGCGTTTGCACGGCGGGCGACCGAGTCTACTTGAGCGCCTACGTGGCCGAGAGTGGTGTCTCGTTTATCGAGTGCGATTTGACGGGCAAGAAGCTGTGGGGGCACCACTCATTCGCGGCCTGGACCGGCCCGCGATTTCTTGCCAGTGACGGCAAAACGGTGTTTGTCGGTTCGAACGTCTTGAACACGACCACCGATGGCGTCTGGGGAGTCGACATCGAATCCAAAAAGGTTCGAAGCGTGCTCGAGCTCACACCGACGGCGACCCGCAAGCGCGGACTTCAAGGGATCGCGGCACGCGGCAATCAGGTCGCTCTTTCAATCCGCGCGCCCGACGACTGGCTCGCCGGCGCGGCCGGATCGGATGACGTCGATTTCGCGGCATGCTCTCCACTCTACGGTCCCAAGCGCAAGCCGCGCTTCGCCTATGAGGTGGTTCCCGACCCCCAAGGCGATTTCGTCCGCTTGTTCCGCCTCGGCGGAACGCCGCCCGGCGGGGCGACCCAAACGACGCTCAACCAATTGCAAACGCAGCGCAGCTCGTCGCCGCGGCAACACATCGTGCTGGCATTCAAGCGAGCCGTCCCGCTGGGGAGCGTCGTGTTTCCCGTACCGCAAACCCGCGACATGCGCGTTCGTTTGAGCGTATTGAAACCGAAGGCTCCTTTTCCCCCAGACCCGGAACAAGACGCCCACTGGCAGGCATTCGACGCGCAGGGCAGCTCCGCATGGGACGTGGTTCCGGCGCCGGAGGGGACCGTGACCCGCGCGCTGCGCGTGACCTTCTCAATGGGGGATGCCGGCGACGACGACCCCGTGGGCGACCTTCTCGCCAACGCGAAGCGCACCAACTCCGATCCACTCGATGTCGACGCGCTCGACAAGAAACCTGGCGAACCATCGGTCGACCTGGGTAGCGAGATTGGCCGCTGGATGGGCCAGATCGAAGGCATGAAGCTGCTCCAGCGCCGATTCGTCAACCGCTTGGAAGGGGCGGAAATCGAAGTGAATTCCGGGGCTGTGTCCGACGACGGCCAGTGGGACGCCGAGCGCACGCGACCCTTGACCGAGGCGGACCCGGCCATTTACACCATCCGCTGGAAAACTCCTCAATCGCTGCGGGGGCTCGCGATCCGCGAGATCGACGGTGAGCTGACCAAGGTCGACGTCTACACTGGCGACACCGAGGCTCCACTTGACATTGCGGCCAGTGATGGCTGGGAAACGGTGGCCGAGTACCGGCAGGCCCGCCGCAATCATCACAGCGGAACCGACGCCTGCAATGCGACCGCCCGCTACATCGATGGCTACGTCGATTTCGGCCGTGAGGTGCTGACGACGGCCGTCAGACTGCGGATTGTCCAACAATTTGCAGACAATACTTCCACCGGCGAATACGGCATGCGCCCTGACCTGGGCGGTATGACCATCGATCCGGCACGGTGCCGAGTGTATGGTGTCGCGCCGTTGGGGTACTTGGGGGGCGAAGTGCCGGTCGACCCGATTGTCACCGACCGCATCGAACTTTACGCCGCCGCCGATGGAAGTCTCGTGCGCGAAATCGCAGTCCCGCAGCCGGCGGAAATCGCTTATCACCCATCGGGGGAGCTGTTCGCAATCTCCGGAACGAACGTCGTGCAAGTCGATTTCGACCATGGCGAGCACCGCACGGTGCTTTCGGATTTGGGTGCGCCGCGCGATCTGGCGTTCGATCGGCAGGGCTTGCTGTACGTCTTCGACGCTGCCCCCGAGCAGCGCCAGGTGCGCGTATACGACGAGGCGGGCGAGCTCGTCCGAGCCATTGGCTCGCCGGGCGGACTGCGCGCGGGAGCATGGGACCCGACGCGGATGGGTGAAGTGACCGCGATCGATGTCGATCAAGACGGCCAATTGTGGGTGGTCGAAAACCAGTATTGGCCAAAGCGCGTGACGCTGTGGACCACCGGCGGTGAGTTCGTGAAAGAGTTTCTGGGCAACACGGCGTATGGCGGAGGGGGCGTGCTCGACCCGGCCGACAAGTCGCGGCTGTTCTATGGCCCGCTCGAATTCGAGCTCGATTGGACGACGGGCCAGTCGAGGCTCAAGAACCTGACTCTCGTTCCCGGCTGGGGGGCGGGTGAGGTGCCGATTCACATCGGCGATCGAATGTACCTCGTCACCCGGCCGCAGTTCGCCGATATGCCCGTCGGCGTCGTCTATTTGTATGACAATGACCATCTGAAATTGGCGGCGGCGATGGGGGCCGCGTCGGCGTTCGAGCCGCTCAAGCAGCCGGAGATCGTCGCCCAGCTTGGCGGCCGTCCCTTGACGACCCTGAAGTTTGTCTGGTCCGACCTCGACGGCAATGGGAAAGTCCAGGCCGAAGAAGTGGTTGTCTCTCCTCTCTCGGCACCGATCGCCGGCCTCACACCATTTAGCCGCGACCTGAGCGTGCAGGCCGGTTCGCGGCGCTGGTGCGTGAAAGAGTTTCTGCCCAGCGGAGTTCCGATCTACGAAGAGCGGGATTTTCCCCAGGTCACGGGGCGCGACCTCTACCAACTTTCGGACGGAAATTTTTATCGTATGGGCGATAGCACAGCCCCTGAATCGGTGCTGATGGCCGACGGACGCACCCTCTGGACGTACGCCCAGGAAGGCGAGCCGGGGGTGCAGGCCCTGCAAAATGCCAGGCCCTGGCGGCCGGACCAGGTCGTCTCGCAATTCGGGATCGTGGGGCACGAAACGGCGCACGCTGGCGACTTGGGCGAATTCCTCGTGGTGCATGCCAACACCGGGGCCTGGAACGTATGGACGAGCGACGGATTGCTCGTTGGGCCGATCTTCCGCGACCTTCGCGATCCGAAAGCACGGCCCTGGAGTATGCCCGAACACGAACGCGAGTTGATGCTCGAAAATGTCACCAGTGGCCAGGAGCACTTTTCCGGCTATTTCTGCAGGACCAACGACGACAAGTACTATGTCGTGGCCGGTCACAACCACATCAGCGTCGTGGAAGTACTGGGGCTGGATCGCGCACGGCGGCTGACCGGTACGATCGAAGTGACCCCGCGCGATTTGCAAGAAACGCAGGAGTGGCAACGCGACCTCCAGCGAGAGGAGGTCTATGCGCGGGCACCGGTCATCGATTGTTACACACCGAAGGAACCGCCGAAGATCGACGGCAAGCTCGACGATTGGAAGGGCGCCTTGGCCACCATCGACGAAGGCGAAGGGAGGCGGGCTGAGTTTCGTATGTCTTACGACGACAAGTTCCTTTACGTCGCCTGGCGGGCGTGGAACTTGGGGCCGCTCAAGAACCAGGGCTCCGACTGGGACCGTTTGTTCCGCTCGGGCGCTTCGGTCGACTTGCAACTGGCGACCGACGCCGACGCCGACGACGACCGGCGTGCCCCGGTGCAAGGCGACTTGCGTCTGCTTTTGACCTTTACCATCGATGGTCCACAGGCTGTGCTGTATCAGCCGGTCGTTCCCGGAGCGCCGGCGGCGAACCGCCGGCGAATCGTCTCGCCGGTGGGCGAGGTCGAATTCGACCAGGTCGTGCCGCTGGAACAAGTGGAAATGGCTCGCAAGGAGGCGGACAACCAGTATGTCGTCGAGGCAGCCGTGCCCCTGAGGGCGCTGGGTCTCACGCCCGAACCGGGTTTACGCCTCAAGTGCGATTGGGGAATCTTGACGACCGGTTCGAACGGCAACGAAGTGCTGCGGCGGATTTACTGGGCCAACAAAGCGACTCAAGTCGTTGCCGACGCCCCATCGGAAGCACGGCTGCACCCCAACCTGTGGGGCCATGTCCGCTTCGGCGGACGTCAGCCGTCGAGCGACGACAAGCTCGACGCATTCGAGGTCGATGACTCGAAAAAGAAAGACACCAACGCCGCCCAGGACCTGTTGGAAGACCTGGACGATTCGTGATTTTCACTTCTGGTCCGGCGAGCGCGGAACCTGTTCAACATCGACGGACTGAACCAGGACACCATGCGGCTCCGGGTCGCCGTTGTAGCCGATGGCTTTGGGTGCAATTGCGTCGGGGAGTAACAGTTCAAACGTATTGTGTGTGCGAAGCCTGGCCGCGGGGAGGGAGACCATGTGACTCTGCCAGTCCCAGCGATCGAGCACCAGCGTCGTCAACACAAAGCCATTCAATGCCAGCGCTACCCGTTGGTGGTCGAGTTTTCCCGGCACCACGAAGGGGAGCATGCGCACGGAAAGCAAATAGGATCCGGAGGGATCGACCTGAAATCGGATCATGGCCCGGCTATCGCTGGTCCAGCGCCCGTCCGGATTGCCCTGAACGCTCCAGCCGTCGCCAAGGAAACGGTCGGCGTCGCGGAGCCTCATAAGCAGTGGAGCCTCGGCATCGGGTTCCCACCAGTTGACGAAGTGAGCCTTTTCGCTCTCTGACATCCCGAACAGGCCAAGCCGCTGATCGCGTAGCATGGTCAGCCACTCCGCTCCCATTTTTGGCGTGTAGCCGTTCTGGTGAACGAAGAAGTCGGCGGCCGCTTGCTCCAGGGAATTTCCCGACAGAACGCTCCGGATTAGGGCGTCTTCATGGGTGCGCACGTGGAGAAGGGGTTGGAGCGCATACGGATAGCCTTTGGCCTCGAGCGCGTTGCCGAGGAACACGACACCAGCCAAAACACAGAGCATGCTTTGGATGATCACGCGGGAACGATTCAGGAGGAAGCTGCCGAGAAAGCCGGCAACGAGCAGAGCCACCGAAACAGCGGCGTAGCGCGTCGTGGCCCACAAGTGCTCGTCGGTCGGGTAAGCTCGTCCATATCCGATGGAAGCCAGGACCATAACGACACCACTCATGAAAACCATCAGGGTCGACGAGCGATAGCGTTCCTCGGGCCGTGTTCGCCATACGAACGCTAAACATCCGGTGGTGGCCGAGCTGAGCGCGATCACGATCGTCAGGGACAAAAGGAAATGCGATTTCGCAAGCCAGCCCAGGCTCATGGCGGCAATGATTGCCAGGTTGTTCAGAAACAAGAAGAGTGAACTATTCGTACCAACCGTGACGTTTTGAGATTCGGGAGCCAGCGGGAGTCCGATAAAAGGACAGATCACGACGATTCCCAGGAGTCCGGTGATTCCCAGGTAGAGCCAGCCACTCTTCCGCGATTGTCGGATATGCACGCAACCTACCCCGCCGAGCCAAAACAAATAGGGAATGGCCATCAGCAGGCCAACTGTCCCCGAGAGCGCCATGCCCGTCAAACAACCAAACAGTAGCACGGCGCACTTTCGGTTGAACTGGTTTCCCGCGCGCAAGATCAGAAAAAGGGCACAGTAATTCAGCGCGATGGCGATCGTGAAGTTCAAGACGGTGCCTAATAGAAAGATCTGACTCTGTCCCCAGTGCAGCAGGATCAAAGGGAAAAAGGCATCGGCCAGACTCCTCGACCCGCGCCAGCGCCGGGCCAGCTCCATTCCCAGCAAGGCCGTCAAGCCCAGCAAGCAGACGCTCAAGAACTGGCCGGCCCGGAAATCGCCCCCCGTGAGGTAAAAGGAGGCGAGGTATGCCAGTCGTGGCAATACGATGCGGTGGTCGACATGAGGGTGCCACAACCACTGGACGGTGATCGGCTGATGTCCGGTCAGCACCGGCACCATGGCGGGCCAGTCATCGAACTTGGGCAAGTATGAAGAAGTCCGCCCGGCCAGCCAGAACGTTGTTCCAACGACCAGCGCCCAGGTCGCGAGCAGAGCCAGACGGACCGTTAACTTCGCCACGTTCATCTCATGATCGTTTGCCATCTTACCGGTTCCCAAACGCGCTCAAGGCTGCGATCGTCATCGAACTCGGGATTCGTTCGAATGACGCCTCTCAGCCAACACGTCGGAAAGCGGACAGACCTGAACCGTTTGCGGCCTGTGCGTTCGGCTGCCGCGGAAATGGGAGGATGTCGAGCGGCGCCGCCCGATGTTCCACCGGCTCGCTGTCAACAGCTTCCCCTGCGATCCGCACCCAATCGTCGAGAAGCGGAGGCAGAACTCTGCTATCAACGTAGTTGTGGAAAGAATGTTCGATCGCCGTCCGCCGCGCCTGCTGCCAACGATCGTGGTTCCAACGGATTGTTTCCCTGACGAGCGAGGCCGCCTCGTCCTGGCAGTCGTACAAGCGACCGGCTGGGCCGACGTACGCTTCCGCGGCGCGGCAGCGCCTGCCGATGACGTAGCAGCCCGCGGCCATTGCTTCGGCGATCGAAATCGGCATTCCGTAAGGCGCTTCCAGCCCATGGGTATGCAGGTAGATGCCGGCCTTTTGCAACAGCGCGGCGTATTGTGGGTACGAAACATTGACTCGAATATCGACGGGACTGCCGAGCGACTCGTTCATGGCCACGAACTCATCGACGTGTTCTTCCCTGCCTTGGGCTTTGCAAATCGCCAGGACGAAGTGATGGTCGGGAAAGAGTCGGGCCAATTGGATGAATCTCGGATAATCCTTGGTCGGCAACGCGACACCCGCGCGGACCACGAGTCGTGGATCTTTCGCGGCGCCTGGCGCGTACAACTCCGGGTTGAAGCACGAGGTCATCGGCCTGATCTTCGGCCGCAGGTGCGGATTCTCGCCGGCGAAATGCGGAAACAGGTAGATCGCCGCCATTGCCGGATGCTGCTCTAAAGAGGCGATGACCCCGGGGGTGACCTCGAAACCGTGCCCGCGAACCGTTAGCGATAAACCGGCGGCGCGCACGATATCGGCGTATTCCAATGCCTTGTCCAGCCAATGCGTATGGACAACGTGCGGCTGAACCTGCTCGATGGCCTGGGCCAACGAACCACGATGGATCGGCACGGTGGTCGGGTACGGCGACGCGGGGGGGGCGGTGATTTCGGACCATACTTCCACTTCAACGCCGCGACGCTGCATGTATCTGATCTCGGTTTCCACGTAACTTTCCGATAGCTGAGGGTAGTGCCACAGCGCGTAGAGCACGCGTAACGGCCGGCCCGACGGTTTTTCGAACTTTCTTTGGATCAGGTGGAGGTTGTAAGCGCCGTTCTCCCGCACGGAAACCCGGTCCGTGCCGCCCGCCTGGTAACCGACACCGATGATGGGTACCGCGATCGGCTCCACATCCTGGGTGTAACGGAGGATCAGGTCGCAGTCGGCGTGGCGGGTCAGGCGTTCATCGAAGCCGCCATGACGGTCGAGCAACGAGCGGCGGTGGGCGAACATGTTCAGGTCAATGTTCATCCGCGCGTTCAGCAGCCGTTCTCGATCGAGAGGGCCTGCCAGGATGTAAGCCAGGCCGTTGGGCCGGTCTTCGTACAAGCACGCGCTGTACGCTGAATCGCGATCCGGATGCGATTCCAGTGCATCGACGATCCCCTGCAAATGAGCGGGATGCCAGATATTATCGGAGTCGAGATAGGCGATCAGCGCCCCCCGGCTGTCTCGCAGACCTCGATTTCGGGCCGCGGAGTGTCCGGTATGGCCCTGGCGAAGCAGGCGAATACGGCCATCGGCCAAATGGGGCTGCAATGCCTTGCAGGTTTCGTCGTCGCTGCCATCATCGACGATGATCAGTTCCCAGTTGCGATAAGTCTGGGCTTGTACGCTCTCTATGGCAGCCGCGATGCACCTGGCACGGTTCCACACGGGCATGATCACGGTAACCAGGGGCAGGTCGCCTGACCGACGGGCGGAACCCGTGCTGGGCGCGAACCGGAGTGTTTGCTCGATTTGTCGTTCAGCCAGCCAGCGGATCGAGTCTGAGTGCCGACCCATAACTTCGACGATGTGCTCGGCCAGTTGCGTTTGTCGGCGCAAAGGCTCAGATTGCAGGCCGCCGATCCGTGCGAGCTCCTCATGGCAGGCCTTGAACTCGTCATGCCGACCCCTAATCTCGTCGTGCCGGACATTGATTTCATCATGTCGGAGATTGATCTCATCGTGCCGGGCCTTGATTTCGTCGTGCCGGACATTGATCTCATCGTGCCGAACATTAATTTCATTATGCCTGACTTTGATCTCGTCGTGTCGAGCCGCAATTTCCTCGTGCCTGACCTTGATTTCGTCGTGCCGAGCTGCGATTTCCTCGTGTCGAGCAACAATTTCGCGGTGACGGGCCTGTAGTTCGTCGCGCAGCGCCTGCAGCTCCGCGCGCATCTGCGCGGTTGCAACGGTTTCTCGGCCAATCACCAACCTCAGAAACCCACCGCACGCACGACGCAAAGCGGCACCACAGCGCCGTAGGTTGGCGTATCGAGTTGAGCTTCCGAGAGTTTTGCGGATCATGGTGGCCTCAGTGATTCAGCCTGGCCCGCGCCTGCGACGGTCCAGCGCCCTCCTCACGCCGCGGCTCGTATGTATGGGAACGTTGGTGATTGCCGATTCATGGCCGTATCCAATTGCCTGCGGTAGAGTTCGCCGATTCGCTCTGGCGAAAACTCGTTGACGATGGTCGCCCGGCCGGCCTCGGCAATCTTTCGACGCCAGGAGGTTTCGAGCGCGATCCTCTTCATGAGATCGGCGGCGTGATCGAGGTCGGGTTCCGCCCAGATTTGGCCCCGCTCATACGGGCCGATGTCTCGATCCAACGTGACAAGATGGTATTCGACGAGGCATGAATTGTCGGACCTCATGAACTCCATGTTTCCGGACCAGCCCGTTGCGATCACGGGCTTGCCCAGGTACATCGCCTCGGCGAGAACCAGGCCAAAGCCTTCGGCGCGGTGCAGGGAGACCATGCAATCGCAAACCGATTGCAAGTCATAAGTCGTTTGCCGATCCATGGTCACGTCCAAGACCCGGACGTTCGAAATGCCCCGCAACAATCGTCTGAGATGCTTTAGCTCCTGCGGATTGGAGTGAGAACCGTTGACTTTGACGACGAGCGACACGTCGCGCGCCCCGCCGAAGGCCTTGCGAAACGCCGCGATCGCGCCCTCGGGGTTCTTCCGCTCTTGAAACGACCGGACATCGTACATCATGAGAAAAAGCAGATCTTCGCCGGGCAATCCGAACGCGGCCCTCGTCGCTTGAGGTCTCGCTTCGAATCGGATCGCGTGCCCGATCTTGACGACTGGGCGCGGCGATCGAGCGGCGAGTGCCTCTTGAATGAACCGACTCGGCGCCCAGATTTCATCGACCAGATCGAACGCGCCCAGCCAGCGGTCCGGAAACCTCGGCAGCTCCCAGTGCCATACACCGATGTTGTGCCGGTTTGCAAAAAACGACGCACCCATCATGTCCCGAACCACCGATATCTGATCGGCGTTGACGTGGAGCACATTCACCGGATGAAGACTTTCCTCGGCAAGATGAGAAATCTGGCGAGGTTTGAGGCTTTCGGCCTCGATGGCGACGTCGTGCAAGGAACACGGCAGTCCGGCCGCGAGCGCCGCCTGGGCGCAAAGCCGTGCCGACTCGCCGACACCGGTCTTGGCGCTTAAATAGCCCACAATGTTGATCCCGTCTTCCGTTTCTTGATGTATTTTCAGACTTCGATATGAACAGTTTTCCAGTGGTTGGGCGTAGAGTGCGAGGCTCGTCGGCGCCGCTGATTCTGACGGAACCTCAATCGTCGCTTCCGGCGGCAGAAGTTTCTGCAGCCAGCGACGCACATTGAGGAAGAATCCCTTGAATACGTTAGACCAGCGCACGGGGCGCGCCGATTGTTTGTCATGCAGACAATGCAGGAGGTCGTGCTTGAGCTGCCTACGAATGGCCGGCGGAACAAGGAACTTCATCGGCCGCGCAAGGTGATAGTAGCGGTGCAGTTGTTCGGTTGAGCGCGGCATGGGAGCGACGGTCAAGGCGATTCGCGCGAGTGATCGAATCATCCGGCTGGCGGGAAGATCCTCCTCGGCATCTCGCGGCGAGGCGTTTGCGAGCAAGCCCTGCTCCGGAGCGCCCGCGTTCCCGCCTGACGTTCGCCACGCCAGCAACGACTTGCGCACCGGCGCCACGAACGGCTCGGGGATGCCTTCATGCCGAGCGCCGATCTCGACAAAATGGCTTGCGTAATTTTCCCGCGAGATCCCCTGAAGATCAGGGAATGCGTTGCGCAGGTCGTGGCGGCTTTCCCATACCTGGTGCATCAAGCGCGTGACGAGAGGCTGCCGGGCTCCATCCCACGATTCGTTCAGATAATCATGGGAATGAAGAAACGGATTGTCGCCGACACGTCGAATGATGTCAGGCTGACTTCTGTAGGAGCGACGCATGCACTGGGGAATCGGTGTGCCGTCGTTCAACATTCCGAAGGCAAATGGCCAGCCCCTGCAGGCCTCCCAACCATTTTCCAGGACCGTCCGGCAATACGACCTGACCAGCTCTCCGCAATCGCCAAGGTTCGTGAGGCGATACCGATCCTGATGCTTCGAGAATTCGTCAGGTGAAAGCGGGTCCAGGCCGCTGAAATGAAAAAAGACGAGTGGATGGTCGCCGACGCGAGGCTCGTCGTTCCGGAAATGGAATGGCCGATGGGCCAAATTCCAATAAGCCACGTTGTAGCCGGGATGGCGAAGAATCGCGACGTCGGAAAACAACCCGGGGGCCAGATCCATCCACTTCTGATCGACGAACAATCCCTCGGGTAAATCGACTCGGCAATCGAATTCCAACTTGCTTTGCCACCAGGTCAGGAAGCGTGACAGCTCTCGATGCCGCGCCAAGGCAATGAAACCCAGGTTGAAGCAGCCGGCCCGCAAAATGTCGCGATCGTTCGGCCGGCGGCCATCGTTCAGTGTGTCCAGCAAGTGGGGCGTCAGCGCCATCAAAGCGCCTTCGCCGAGCAGCCTCTCGGCGTCGGCCAAAGGTCGATAAACGCAGATATCAGGATCGAGATAGACGACCTTTTCCGTCGAACCGACTTGGAAGAGCCATTCGAGAAACCACGGCTTCACCGCCGTGTTGAGTTCCAAGAGGCTATAGCGGAACAGGAATTTGTCCGCGTCGGGTAAATGCAAATCGGCGACCCGAACGAGCTGAAAATTCTCCTGGCTGGGGTCGAAATATCCATCGATTTCATCGACCAGAAGAACGTACCGCTTCCATTCGGGGTGGATATCGGCAACCGAATTCATGAGCGTTCGCGCGAACGCAAGGTAGTTCTTCGAAACGATGGTGCAAACGGCCGTCGTCTCTCGCGTGGAATTCGGTTTCATCGAACATCCTTGTTGCCAATCCAGGGGGCCAATCAAATCCTGGTAAAATGGGAGGAGTGGGTGGGATATTCCGAACTTTACAATTGCAACGATTATCGGCTCCTTTGCCGCATCCTCTGAAGCGGTTCCTGGGGGAAATGGCCGAAGTACCAGGGGAGGTCGGTTCTTGGTGCTGGCACGACCTGCTCATTGGCCCAGCGAGGCCGTTGCTCGATACGGCAGTTTGGCAGCGCCTTTTGGAGTTCGGCCACGCCAGCATCAGTAACGAGCGTACAGCGATGCACCTGGAGACGATTCAGGCCGGTAAAAGCTCGGAGACGCAACAGCCCGTCGTCGTTGACACGCGTGTCATTCAGATCCAGCCATTGCAGCCGAGTGAGAGGCGTCAGGCAGTTCAATCCGGCGTTGGTGACACCCGCCCCGCCGTGCGCAGACGGTGCGATTTCAAAAATGGACCGTCGAAGGCTGCTTCCTCTGGGGGTCGTGGAGACGCTGGAGTTTTTGCGGCGGGCGTAACCTTCAGACGCCTGCTGCTGCCGGCCTTGCCTTTGCCGCACCGCAAGTAAGGCCATGGCCGATTCGTGGCCGCGAGGCGGCCTGTCGCTGGAAATTCGGCTTCCATATACGTCGGCGCCTACGCGGAGCAGTTCCCATTTGCAAATCGCCGCGTGTTGCGAAACAATGGGCGAATGGCACCCGAAGAGTGCGTCCGCATCGAGCTGGAACTGGCTTGGCAATCACGCGGGGCCAGTCCCTCCGCGCCTGATGAAACGGTCGCTCCGGGCTTGCTCGTTGAGTACTATCTCGACAGGTATCCGGAGCTGCGAGAAGAAGCGGTTGCGCTGCGGTTGCTGGCGCACGAATTTCGACTGCGATTGAAGTGGGGCGATCGGCCGACGATCGAGGGGTACAAGGCACGTTTTCCACAGTGGGTCGTCACCGGCGCGGAACTGGGAATCGGCCTTGGCGACGACGCCTCGCCGGAGAGCACCAATGAATTCCTCAGAACGCTCGTCACGCCGCCACCGACCGGACACGCGTTGATCGAATCGTTGCCGCAGCCTGCCGGTGGCACGGGCCGTTCGCGGTACTCGTTAAAAGGGCTGCATGCCGAAGGGGGGCTGGGCAAAATTTGGGTGGCGCGCGACCTCGAGCTCCAACGCGAGGTGGCCCTCAAGGAACTCAAGCCGCAGTACGCTCGTCACCGCGACGCCCGGCGCCGGTTCCTGCAAGAGGCCCAAGTCACCGGCCAACTGGAACACCCCAACATCGTGCCGGTGTACGAGCTTGGCCGCCGGACCGACGAGACGCAACCCTTCTACACGATGCGTTTGGTCCGCGGCGAGACGCTCCGCGCCGCCGCGGAGCGCTTTCACGAGAATCGCCGCAAGGGCCGCCGCGACCCGCTGGAGTTTCCCCGCCTTTTACGGGCCTTCGTCGACGTCTGCAACGCGATTTCTTACGCGCATTCGCGCGGCGTCATCCACCGCGACCTCAAGCCCGACAACGTCGTTTTGGGCGCGTTCGGCGAGGTACTGCTGCTCGATTGGGGGCTGGCGCGGATCGCGGGCGAGCGCGACGAGGTAGATTACCAGGTCAGCGTCAGTGAGGCGGCCCAGGTCGACGCGACCAAGATCGGCAACGTACTGGGCACGCCGGCCTACATGTCGCCCGAACAGGCCGATGGCCAGGTCGACGCCATCGACGAACGGACCGACATCTACGGACTGGGGACGATCCTTTTCGAGCTGCTCACTGGCCGGCCGCCTCATCTGGGGGAACACGCGCGCGAGGTGATCCGTCAGATTGCGGCCGAGCCCACGCCGCAAGCCCGATCCATCGAAGCCACGGTGCCCGCGGCGCTCGACGCGGTCTGTTTCCGGGCAATGGCCTGGCGGCGAGAGGATCGTTACCAGACGGCCGCCGAGTTGGCGCGCGAGATCGAACGCTACCTTGCTGACGAACCGATTTCGGCGTACCTCGAACCGTGGCATTCGCGGCTGCGCCGTTGGGGACGGCGCCGCCGGACGCTTGTCGTGTCGTCAAGCGTCGCCGCGGCGCTCTTGCTGATGGGCGCCCTGATCGCCGCGTCCGCGGCGCGCCGGGAAAAAGAGCGTGGCGATCGAGCGAACTTCGAACGAAACTCGGCGAGGAACAGCGCGAAACGCCTTGCGATCGAGGAGATGCGACGCGGCCACTTCGCAAGCGCGGCGGCGACGCTCGACAAGGCGCTCGCCGAGCTTGGCGACGAGCCCGGGCCCGTGACCAACGAGTCCAGCCTCGCGTCCCGGCGCGAGCAGGTCCGCCGGCTCGATGCCTTTTATCGCCTGTCCGACGCCGCGGAGCAGCTCATGTTCTATGAATGGGACGACGAAGCCGTTGCCACCTGCGAAGCGGCATTGGCTGAGCTGGGCGTCGGAATCGATGGCGACTGGCCGCGGCACTTGCCCGAGGCTGACCTCACCGAAGCGCAGCAACTGCGGCTACGCGAGGATGTCTACCGTCAGCTCCTCTTGCTCTGCGCGGTCCGCCTCAAGCCCGCAATCGTGCCTTGGGCCAATGCGAAATTCGGCGACGTCTACCGCTCGTCGCTCGAAGCGCTAGCGGCGGCCGAATCGTACCGGCCGTCGGAGGTCGGAAAGCTCTTCAAATTCGTTTGCGATCTCGGCTTGGGCAAGACCGCGCGGTTCGACGGGCTTGGCGAACCGACGTGCGCCGCCGATTACTATTTCATTGGAATGGCCTACGTTTGGGGCACGACCAAAGGGGACGACACGCTCGGAAAACTATTGCGATTGGGCGGCAATTGGATCTTGAAAATGGATTTCGATCGAGCGGTCAAGCTCGCGCCGCTCCTATTGAGCCAGGCTGCCCGGCTGGACCCCGAGCACCTCTGGACGCATTTCTGGTTGGGCTGGGCGTTACAGGGCGCTAACGACTCGCGCGGCGCCGAGTTGGCCTTCAATTCGTGTGTCGTATTGCGAGCCGATTTCGGCCTGGCATACGCATATCGTGGCCTTTCGCGGCTGGGGCAGGCGAGGGAAGAGACGGATGAAGAGATCCGCCGACGGCACGAACGATGTGCGCTAGACTATTTCAACGCGGCGCTTGCCCACGAACCAAACAACCCCGATATCCTCATTCTCGTTTTTTGGGGAATGGAATCGTTGAAACGCACGCCCGATGCGCTCGGCGCCCTGGCGCGGGCCATCGAGACGGAACCGCCGCTGAGCCACTGGCAAGGACGAAGGCTGCATCCCGAAAAACAGCAGACGTACCGGAGGACTCGCGATTACGCCCAGCGCGCGACGCAGCAGGACGCTGCCAATCTGGCCGCGTGGGAGGCCTTGGCATTGTCGAACCAGTATCTGGAAGATTTCCCCGCGGCGGCGGCAGCCGCCGAACGTGCCTTGAAACTCAACGGGCGGTCGGCGGCGGCCCTGGCGGCGCGGGCCGCCGAACAAACGCGGAAAGGCGAGTTTGAGCCGGCCCTGGCCGGTTTTAAAGCGGCGCTGGCCGTCCAGCCGGACTACGCTCCCGCGGCCCTCGAGATGGCTCGCCTCCAGGAAAAAATCGGACCCGCCGAGGCGGCCTTGTCGGATTTCGATCGACTGGCGCGGGTCGCCAAGACCGATTGGCAGCGGGTCGAAGCGCAACGGGGCCGAGCGCGGCTGTTGAAGCAATTGGGCCGCGCCGAGGAGGCCAGGCAGGCCGTCGAAGCTGCCCAGGAAATCAGCCCCATCGTCAAAGCGGAAGCCAATCCTCGATAGTCCTGTGGCTCGATAGCGCCTCGCGGCAGATGATGCCGATTCGGTGCGCGGTTCCGATGGAAGGGGTCGCGCCACCTTTGCCACAGGCTCGCGCGGCGTTGCCAAATCGACAAAACGAAATCCACCGGAAACGCGGCGGGCAGCGTTGGCGATGCACGTCTTTCGAGCTAGGGTTCCTTGACTTTGCCGCGAGCTTCGTTTTGCCGGCTGCCGGGCAGGTCGTGTCGGGCGCCCTGCCATTGATTGAAGGATGGTTTTAGCATGTCGATGTTTTCGCCGCGTCGTTCCTCGTTCGGCCTGAGTTCGGTTTTTTCGAGACGCAAGCGGCGTCCACAGGCGTCGGCACGTCCGGCGCGCCGCCGATACACGCTCGAATTGCTTGAAGACCGCAGCATGTTGGCCACGCTGACCGTCAACAACCTCTCCGATGCAGTCTCGCCCGGTGCGGGACAGGTCACGCTCCGACAGGCGATCGTCGCATCGGAAAGCCAGACAGCTACCGCCCTGGGCGATATCGGCACCGGTAACGACACGATTGTCTTCGCCGCCGGGTTGGAAGGCGCGATCGACCTCTCGCAAGTCGGCGACTCCTCGATGGGGCCAAGCGCCCTGATCATCAACAACAACGATCAACTCACGATCGACGGCGCCAATGGCGGCACCGGCATCACGATTGACCGCGACACTTCGGTTTCGAATCTCCGTTTGTTCGACGTGGCCGCGGGCGCCAGCCTGACGCTCGAATCGTTGACATTGGCGGGAGGTCAGGCGACCGGCGCGGCTGGCCAGACCACCCCAGTCGATGGAGACGGAGGCGGTGGTGGTGGCGGCGCGGGGCTCGGCGGCGCCATCTTCAACCAGGGAACATTGAATTTGCTGCAAGACACCTTGACCGGCAACACGGCCCAGGGAGGCGCCGGCGGTGACGCGATGTTCGAATCCCTGGAATGGGGAGACGGGGGAGCGGGCGCAGGGCCCAACGCCGGTGAGGGTGGATTCTCCGAGCATATCATCGCTGAAAACGGCGGAGATGGTGGGTTCGCCAGTGGCGGCGGCGGCGGCGGGTCGGCGATCATCATTTGCGGCAGCGGTGGGCAGGGTGGTTTCGGTGGCGGCGGCGGTGGCGGCGGCTCATCGATCGAATTCTTCGAGGGCGCGGGCGGTAGCGCCGGCTTCGGAGGCGGCGCAGGGGACGAATCGTCCGGATTCCAATTCGCCGGGGCGGGTGGCGGAGGCGCGGGGCTCGGCGGCGCCCTTTTTAACGAAGGGGGCAGTGTAACGATTACCGACAGTACCTTTGCCGGCAACTCGGCCCAAGGCGGTGCGGGTGGTGAAGACGAATTCGATGGCGGCGCCAGCGGACAAGGTATCGGCGGCGCGTTGTTCAACCATAACGGCACCGTCACCGTGCTCAATAGCACGATCGCAAGCAACTCGGCCGACGCCGGCGCCGGCGGCGTTGAGAACCTCGCTGATGGCCAAACCGCCACCTTGACCCTGAATAACACGATCGTCGCCGACAACACCGTCGACACGACCGAAGCTGATATGACCGGCGACACCACGGCGGCCGGCGGCAGTGTGAACACGACCGGCGGCGTCGGCAACCTCGTTATTCAGCAAACCGGCTTCGCCGGCACGTTCGTCAGCTCAAGCGACCCCGGCCTTTCAGCCCTGGCGGCCAATGGCGGCCCGACACAGACCATGGCCATCGACCCGACCAGCCCAGCGTATCACGCCGGCAACGCCGCCGCGGCCACAGGCCTGAGTACCGATCAGCGTGGCGCCCCGCGGTTCAGCACCGGCGACCTGATCGACATCGGCGCCTACCAGACCAACCCGGCGCCCTCCGCCGAGGCGGGCGGTCCGTACCAGATTAACGTGGGCGATTCGTTGCACCTTGACGCCTCGGCCAGCGCCGACCCCGATGGTGACACGTTGACCTTTAGTTGGGACGTCAATGGCGACGGCACGTTCGGCGATGCCACGGGCGTCAGCCCTACGCTCACCTGGGGCCAACTCAACGCACTCGGTATCAATGGACCATTCTCGACCGCGAACCTCCGCGTCGAGGTGAGCGACGGTGTCAATCCGCCTGTTGCCTCCTCGACCACGTCGCTCGAGGTCGTCGATGCGGCGGCGCCGACCGATGGCGCCGGCGTCGCGCTGACCGGCAACGAACGAAGCGCCTTGTCGTCCGTCCCCGTGGCGACCTTTAACGCCAGCGCGGGCCAGCCCTCGCCCGGCGAATTCGCCGCGACCATCGACTGGGGCGACGGCAGTTCCGCGCCGGCAGATGCCATCACGGTCGCCAACGGCGTATACACGGTGATGGGCAGCCACACCTTTGCCGACGAAGGAAAATACGACGTCCAGGTTACGATCGACGGAAACGGAGGCGGACCGATCGTCGTCTCAACCACGGCGACGATCCATGAAGAGCTGATGCCCGACGGTTCGCAGGGCACGGCCGACCAACGCTGGGTATCGGAATTATATCGCGACCTGTTGGGGCGTCAGGTCGACGCGTCGGGCCTTGCCCATTGGACCCGCTTGCTGAGTGCCGGGACAACGCGCGCCGAGATCGTCTTGGGAATCGAGCAGACCAGCGAGTATCTGGGCAACGAGGTGCAGGCGGCGTTCCAGCAGTACTTGCACCGCGATGTCGATGCGGCGGGACTCGATTTTTTCGTGGGAATGTTGGCACGAGGCAGCATCGAACAATTGGACCAGGCGCTGCTCTCGTCGGACGAGTACTTTATCGTGCGCGGCGGTGGGACCAATGATGGGTTTTTCAGCGTGTTATTCCAGGATCTGCTGAACCGTCCCGTCGACGCGCCGACGCTGCACTGGCTCGACTCGCTCATGAGTAACGGAATCAGCCGGCAACAGGTCGTGAGTACCGTCTACGGCAGCCTGGAACGCCAGCAGGATCTGGCCCGGCAATTGTACGAGCAGTTCCTCGATCGCTCGCCCGACTCCGTCGGCATGACCGCCATCGTCAATCAGCTCCACTCCGGTGGGTCGATTTCCGCCGTCGAGGTGCAGATCTTGAGCTCGGCCGAATACTTCCAAAAGGCCAACGTCTAGCGCAGATGATTCATGACCGGGCCAGGGCGAAGGCACTTGCGGGCTGGAATGTCGGCGTTAGGCTAACGGCAGGAACTTTGGCCGCGCACGAACAGCAAAGGAGAACCAGACGATGCACCCCGATCTGTTGAGCTTCCTCGCGAAGTCCGATTTCACTCGCCGAAAGTTTGTCGTCACGACTTTGGCCAGCGGTTTCGCCCTGGCCGTCTCGCCGGTCTCCGCGGAGACGATCACCACCGACACCGACGGGCTGGAGGCGGGCGAGGTGAAGATCAAGGTGGCCGACGGTGAGATGCCCGCCTACCGCGCGATGCCCGAGAAAGGCGGCCCGTTCCCCGTCGTGCTCGTCGTACAAGAGATTTTTGGCGTGCATGAACACATCAAGGACATTTGCCGGCGGTTGGCCAAACTGGGTTACCTGGCCGTAGCGCCTGAATTGTACGCCCGCCAAGGCGACGTCTCGAAGATCGAAGACTTCCGCGAAATCATTTCCAAAGTGGTTTCGAAGGTGCCCGACGCTCAAGTCATGTCGGACCTCGACGCGACCGCCGAGTGGGCGATGACGACGAAAAAGGGAAATGGCGAAAAGCTCGCGATCACCGGCTTTTGCTGGGGAGGACGGATCGTGTGGTTGTACGCCGCGCATAGCCCCCAGGTCAAAGCCGCCGTGGCGTGGTATGGACGGCTCGTTGGCGACAAGGACGAATTGCACCCCGCGCACCCCGTCGACCTGGCCGACACGCTCAAGGCGCCGGTGCTTGGGTTGTACGGCGGCGCCGATACGGGCATCCCATTGGAGAGCGTCGAGAAAATGCGCGGTGCCCTGACGGCCGCGCAGCAAAAATCGGAAATCGTCGTCTTCCCCGACACGCCCCACGGGTTCTACGCCGACTACCGCCCGAGCTACCGCAAAGAACAGGCGGATGACGGCTGGATGCAAATGCTCGCCTGGTTCGCAAATAACGGCGTGGCGGAATGACTTCCGGCCACGTATCCAGCGATCCCGCACTCGCACCCAGTCCCCCGACCGTTGCGCGCTGGTGGGTGCTGGCCTGGTTATCCATGCTGGCGCTGTTGCTGTATGTCGATCGAGTGTGCATTGGCCAGGCTGAACAATCGATTCGCACCGATTTGGGGTTGACCAAGGGGCAAATGAGCTGGGTGCTTAACGCGTTCAACCTGGCCTACTGCCTGTTCGAGGTCCCCACGGGCCATTGGGGCGATCGGTTTGGTTCACGCGGAGTGATCACCCGCGTCGTCATCTGGTGGTCGGTCTTTACGGCCCTCACCGGCGCCACGATGGGAGTGTTTTCACTTGTCGTGGTCCGGTTTCTGTTCGGTGCCGGGGAAGCGGGCGCGTATCCGAACGTGGCGTTGGTGATTACCAAGTGGTTTCCGCTGCGCGATCTAGGCAAGGCCCGTGGCACCGTCACCACCGTGTCGCTGCTCGGAGGGGCGGCGGCGCCCATCATGGCAGGATACCTGATCGGGTGGATCGGCTGGCGATGGACCTTCGCTGTCTTCGGAGCGGTCGGCGTCGTTTGGGCGACCGCCTTTTACAGGTGGTTCCGCGATTCACCCGCCGAACATCCGCGGTGCAACGCGACGGAAGCCGAGCTTATCGCTTTCGGAAAGGCAGAGCCGCTCCAACACGCAACCCATGAGTCGATCCCCTGGCGAATCGTTTTGACCAGCGCCAACACGTGGTTTCTTGGCGCGATCATGATGACTTCGGCCACGTTGTTCTACACCCAGTTCCAGTGGTTTCCGACGTATCTGAAAGAAGCCCGTTCCGAATCGCTCAAGTCCGCTGGTTGGCTGACCGCCACCATGATGGTCGGCGGCGCCGCCGGCTGCCTACTTGGCGGCATGCTCGTCGATGCGCTCGTCAAACGCGCGACGAATCGCAAATGGGCCCGCCGACTCGTGGGAAGCGGATCGCTGTTCCTGGCGGCGGCGTCAATGCTGGTGGTGCCGCACGCCGATTCGGCTTTGGTCGCCACGCTGTGCAACACGTCGGCCGGCTTCTTCGTGCAACTCGCGGTGCCGACCTGGTGGACGGCCGTCTCGGAAATCAGCGGCAAACACGGCGCCGCGATGTGGGGCCTGATGAATTCGATGGGTGGCCTGGGGGTGATCGTGACCACCTCTCTGGTAGGCTGGTTCGTCGGTTCCGGCGAAAAACTCGGTAAGGCGCCGCTCGACTGCTGGAACCCTGTGTTTTACGGCGTCGGCCTGTTGCTCGTCGCGGGCGCCGTTTTTTGGCTGTTGGTCGACCCGACGAAATCGATCGTCGAACGCCAGCTAAGTTGATTCACGATATACAAGGGCCGACGACCGCCCGCGATCGCACGGCACACCGTTCGAGCCAACTCACGACTGCGCGCCGCACTGGTTTTGCGGCAGCATGATCGGGGTGTAGCCCCCGCCGGATTCGGTCCGCTCCGCATGAAACTTAAGCAAATGTAACGCGAAGCGTCGATGTTTTCGTCGGCAGCGTCCGATATTTGATTCGGAGGCCGCCTCAATAGACCAGGCGGCAAAGCTGATTTGGCAACCTGGCAAATTTGGTCGAATGGGCACACTGTTCGTCACTTTGCCGGGCACGCTTGAAGGCCACCTAACCAAGCTGCGACAAAGATGGAGGTGGAGCATGAAGCGACACAAGGCGGCGAGAATGCCGTCAAGCCACGACGTGAACTCTGAATCGGCACTTGAATTTTCCGCTAATGGCGGCGAATCAGGGCTGGTCAAGGCGCCGGCAACGGGGCAAACGAAACCAGATAGCCCGCGAAGCGCATCCGCTCCGGTCATTTGCGCGAACATGATTTCGCTGGGAGCTTCCCCAAAGGGCCAAATAAGAGTGGCCTTTTTCGACTGCGGCTGAATGGTCGTCGTTCGCGAACAAGCACCCAACACTGGCCGGTCGATTGGGGTCCGGCGAGGGCGGTGAGCGGCCTTTCGGCTACCAGTCCAGCCGAGGGGCCGCGGAGCCGCCTCGCTCGGGCCGGCGCGGCCGAATTTGATTGCAGGCCATGATCTCCTTCTTTTGTCCGTATTGCAAAATGCCGCTCAAGGCGGAAGTCGAGCAAGCGAATCGCCTGATCGAATGCGTGCAGTGCAAGTTCGAAGTCAGGGTTCCCCCGTCGCCCACCGCGCAGGCAGCGCCGACGGCCAGCCCGCCGCCGCCCACCAACGCGCGGGTCGAACCTTGGTGGAGACGGCTCTTGCGCCGAGGCAAGTGATCGTGACGTGGCGAACCTGGCATCACAGGCTGTAGCCACCTTCGAACAAGGCCGACATCAGGCTTACGCCCGTGGCCAAAAACTTCTGCGTCTCCACGACCCCTCGCATGTGCGATCGTCAAGCCGCAAAGTTCGTCGGCTGTTGTTTCTACCGTCGTATTCGCCCAATCCTTTTAGCCGGCCTTTTGACGCCGAATTTCCATCGCTTTGAAAAACGTCTCTTTTTCGGCCGCGTGGAGTATAGGTTCGGGCACACCTTGCCGTACCGCAATTATGCCGCCGTTGCGGGAGCGGAAAGGAACCGCTGCAGACTGCTCGCAACGGTCTCTGCGTCGTCCTTGATGCCATGAATGAACTGGCTCGCGACGCCACTTGCACACGGTGTGCCTACAACGTACAAGCCCGGCGACGAGACGGCTTGCCCATACCGCGACAACAGATGACCCGCGGGAGCACGGGCCAGGTCTGCCGGAAGGAACGGCATCAGGTGTCGGTAGCCGGTTGCGGCGACGACAACATCGAAGTCGCGGCGTGTTCCGTCTTCGAAGACGGCGGTGCGACCCTCAAAGCGGATGACCTGGCCCTGAACGTCGATCAGCCCTTCGCAACGGAATGCCGCGAAACCCCGGTCGATTCCCGGAAACGTGAAAGGACGAGTGCAGTACGAGGGGACCAATCGCTGCAGGACGCTTGAAAGTAGTCGGGTCGCGGGAAAGAGGAACTTTCGAATATCGATCCCCAGGATGGTCCGCCGCCAGGTTCGTACTTTCGCCTGGCGAGCGCTGACCACCACCCGGATACCAGCCGCGGCGCACTCTTCGGCAATTTCAACCGCCCGCATGCCGCGACCAATGATCAGGATTCGTCGATGCTGGTTGGCCGGGCCGGGCCAGTGATGCGCGTGCATCGCCTTTGGCGTGCGGTCGGTTTCGTCGCCAGGGCATTGCAAGCCGGGAATCTGAGGATAGTTCGGGTGCTCACACATGCCGCTCGCCGCGACCACGGCGCGAAACGATTGCGACGGCCTTTGCTCGAAGTTCACAAGATACGAGCCGTTCGACGACGTTATCGACTTGACGCGGGCCTGGACGGGTTTGAGTTGGAAACATTTGGCATATCGGACGAGGTACTTGGCAAACTCGGCGACGCTGACGTTGGGTTGGCTGGCCTTGAACGACAATCCCGGCAGGCTGAGATAATCGGACGGAGACGAGAGGACGATGTTGGGGTACATGCGAGCATAGGCGCCGCCGGGTTGGCCATTGGCGTCCACCAGCTCGAACGGGATGTTCATGCTTTTCAATCGAGCGGAGATCGCGAGGCCGGCGGGGCCGGCACCGATCACGAGGACCTGCGGTTCCGCATGTGGCACGCGAGTACCGAGATTGGCAGTCGTTGGGCGATTCGCAAACAACTTCGATCGGTCGCGGCCGAAAGTCGATTTGGCTTCTGCAACCGGCCAGAACGCGCCCGGTGTTCGCGCACGCTTGGCGTGATGGAATCGATTCGGGGTATCGAGCAGTCCATAAGTGGAAAAGTTCTGATCGAGCCGCGAGCAACCGTTGTTTTCGGCCGCTGTTCTTGGGATATCCCATTGTCGTAGCTTACGCGAGGTAATTGACATGGGATCGTCTCCGATTCGAGCGTTAAGGGAATAGTTACATCGTCTACTCCTAATACGCGCCCGCAAGTGGGTTGTGACATGTGAATTGGTATAAAGACGGGAAAGCGTTCCTGAGCAACGGCTTACGCTTGCCCGATTTTCACGAATCAAGGCGGGCTATGGACGCAAGTCGGTCGGGAGGATGGTTTTCATGACGGCGGCCCGGATCACTCCTCTGCCTGTGGGCCAACCGGCTATTCCTTTAACTGGCTTGGCCGCTGGCACAATACGATCCGCACATCGGTTTCTTCGCCGGTCTTCTTGTCCATGCGGTTGAGGTCAGTCCGCAATGCGGTGAACTCCTGGGCGATTCCATTTTATCGAAGGAGGCGTGACCACCAATCCGAAGTCGGCAGGCCAGGTGGTCGCCAGCAGGTCGCCCATTTGAGTGGCACGAATGTATGCCGGGGCAGGCAACAAGCCATTAACATTGCTGTCGACTTCGATTGTCCAGCGTCGGCCCCGGGCGGTAAGATGCCTGAATGACACCCCCTAATCCCCGCCGCCGTTGGTTTCAGTTCAGTATCAAGGGGCTGATGCTGTTGGTGGTCATCGCCGCCATCCCGTGCGGACTGCTCAAGTGGAAAATGAACCGCAAAGAGAGGGAGCGGGTAGCGGCGGTGGAGATCAACAAGCTTGGCGGGATAGTCTACTGGGACTGGTTCATTGCCAGTAAGAAGGAGCCGCATGGGGCAGTCTGGCTCCGCAAGTTGATGGGCGACAGCTTCTTTTCGAGCGTGCTTACGGTGAATTTCCAAAACGCCGAACTCACCGATGATGCGTTGGCAAACTTTGCGCCTTTGGCTGATCTCGAAGAGCTTCACTTTTCGGGAAGGCTGATTTCTGACGCTGGCCTCGTCCATCTCAACGGGATGACACGACTAAAAGAACTGAACCTTGGCGGTGCGGCGGTGACAGACGCTGGAATGTTCCACCTCAGGGGGCTTACGAACCTTCAGGATGTGAACCTTTCCGACACGAATGTCACCGACGACGGTGTGGCGTATCTCAAATGGAATACGAACATGCGGCAGTTAAGCCTCGCAAATACCGGCGTGACGGATGCTGGGGTGGCCGTTGTCACGGCGATGACTCGGCTAGAACAATTGAGCCTGTGCGGCACGGATCTTACCGACGCCGGGTTGCTCAGGCTCAAGCGGCTGACTGGGTTAAAGCTCTTAAACGTCGCCAAAACCAATGTCACCGCCAGCGGCGTTGACGAACTTGAAAAAGCCCTTCCCAATTGCACGATCATCCGATGACCACGGCCAATCGAAAGAAAGGCCCATGACGCTCACCATTGACGTGATCTCCGATGTGATCTGCCCCTGGTGTTACGTCGGCAAGCGGCGGTTGGAAAAGGCGATCCCCGGTTTCGACGTTCGAGTGCGCTGGCTTCCGTTTCAACTCAACCCCCAGATGCCAAAGGAAGGGATCAGCCGCAAGGAATATCGCACGGCCAAGTTCGGAAACTGGGAACGTTCGCTGGAACTCGACGCCAAAATGGTGGCGATTGGCGAGGCCGAAGGCATCCGGTTTGCATTCGACAAAATTGAGCGAACCCCGAACACCGTGGACGCCCACCGGCTGATCTGGTTGTCCGACAAGCAAGGTATCCAGGATGCGGTGGTGGAGAGGCTATTCCGAGCATACTTCACGGAAGGCCGGGACATCAGCAACCGTCACACGCTTCTGGATGTGGTCGCCGAAGTGGGTCTTGATCGGGGCGAAGCCATTCTGTACGGCGATCATGGGCTGAGGGCGATTGAAGAGGCGCACCAGCTTGCTCGGCGTTTTGGTGTGGATGGGGTGCCTTTCTTCATCATCAACGGCGACGTCACGTTGTCCGGTGCTCAGCCTCTTGATGTGTTTATCGCTGCTTTCGATCAGGCGCTTGGCCCGAAGTAGAATAGAAGTTGTTGTGGAGCAGGTTCGGGGGCAGGGGTCAAGGTTGCCCGAAATGCGACGGAGTCGGTAGAATGCCCGAATGACCATTGCCTCCACCAGGTTCGTGTTCCTGCCGAAGCCAAAGCGGCGCTGGTTCCAGTTTCGGTTACGAACGCTATTCGTGCTGGTGGTCGTCGCCGCCGCACCATGCGTCTGGCTCAAGGCGAAGCTGGACCGCAAGCAAAAGGAGCGGGTGGCGATTGCGGAGATCGAGAGCCTCGGCGGGTTTGTCCTGTACGACTGGGAAAATGCCGATCAAGAGGGGCCGCCAGGACCGGCATGGCTCCGCAGATTGTTCGGCGACGATTTTTTCGCCAGAATGATCTGGAGCGACATCTGCGGTCAGGAAGTCACCGATGGTTCGCTCGTTTACCTTGATCCATTGGCTGACTTGGAATTTGTTGACCTTAGCGGAGCCGAGAAGATTACGGACAACGGCTTGTGCCATCTCAAGGCGCTGAGCCACCTACGGGCTTTGGTCCTTGGAGCCGGGGTGACTGACCAGGCCGTGGGGCACCTCAAAGAACTGACGCAGTTGCGAGAGCTTATCGTCGAGGACAGCAGCGTGACGGATGCAGGCGTTGCCGAACTCCAAAAGGCCCTGCCCAACTGCAAAATCCTCCGATGACCTACCAATTCTCCTGTGAGCTTCGGTCAGATAATTGCCGATGAGAATCTGGCGACCTGCCGTGAGGCAGGCGCTAGGCTGCTCAGGTAACTGCCCCCCTGCGTGGCCCTTTTTCGTGGCCGGAATTGGATTTCTTTGCGACCAATTCGAAGGTTCGGTAGGCCGGGCAAGATGTGCGGCCTGCCCAGTCAGATCGAATGGCAGACCCCCATTGGGCCGATCAAAGTCAGAATGAATGCCATTCAACTTCGACGAACCATTGACACTGCCGTTGCCGACCTCGGCTACAAGAACAACCCTTGCATCGAGAGCGTGCTGATTCGGAAGAGGTATTTCTTCGGCAGGCGGTACTGCTACGCTGGCGTCAGGGCGATTTGGTTTGCCGAAAAAGGAGTCGTCAAGCTGCTCGGCGACAACGGCCAACTGTTGGCGACACTCATGGTCGCCGAAGAGCCGGTGGTGATGAAGCTGGCGGCGTAGCAGCTACTTCTTCCCTGGCCCCTCCCGATACGGCTTACCAGCTTGGTATAGCTTGAGCCGAGTTTTGAAATCGTCGTTGTCCCGTGCAAGGTCAATCGCCTTCTCTTGCCACTCCACGGCCTTGTCGAATTGGCCAGCTTCGGCGTAGGCGGCGGCGAGGGTGCCAGGACAATCAGGGTCGGGAGAATAAGGGCTTTTCCAGTTGGTCCAATAGCAGGCTTTTGTAGCGTCTTCAACAGCTTTCGCTCCGTCCCGATACCGATCATCCGTGCAGGTTGCATGAATCCAAGCCCGCTTCTTGTGGGCTACTTTCGACTTTGGATCGATAAGGATTGCTTCATCGTAGTCGGAGAGTGCCTGATCGAACCCGCCCTTCGCTTCCCAGGAAGCGCCACGGCAAATGTAGGTCAACACATCCTTCGAGCCGAGGCGGATTGCCTCGTCGTAATCGGCGATGGACTTATCGAATTCGAATTTGCCTCGCCATGCGGTGCCTCGGTTGTGATAGGCTGCCGCAAACTTCGGGACGAGGCGAATCGCCTCGCCATAATCGGCGATGGCCATGTCGTAATCGGACATAGCTTCATTTGTGTCGCCTGCCGCCGAATCGAGTTCACCGAGTTGTAGATGACAATTCCCACGAATAACAAAGGCGGTGGCGTTCTTCGGATTCTTCTCAAGTTCCACGGTATAAAGACGAATCGCTTCGACGTTTTCTGTCCTGCGCCGTACAACCTTGGCATCGTCTTTTTCATTGGCGACTAGCCCTTAAACAAGTATAGCCGGAACCCATTTCGAATGGGCGTGCCAAAAAAAGCTCGAAACCTCCGGCATTTTGCGGCAAGTTCTTGTGGGTGACA
>Ga0265314_10000326_pt1 | contig 67045 bp, 57 predicted proteins | sample 4126metaG_FD_203106 | JGI IMG/M metagenome (GOLD analysis project Ga0265314, IMG submission 203106) | Rhizosphere microbial communities from Carex aquatilis grown in University of Washington, Seatle, WA, United States - 4-1-26 metaG | ecosystem: Host-associated > Plants > Roots > Rhizosphere >...
AGCGCAAGAGATGGAAAGCGTATCTCTGTGCGCTCTTTGTGCCCACTCCGGGCAGCTTTTTAAGTTCTTCAATGAGCCGGGCCATTGGCTCGGCATAGCGTGACAACTTTCTCGCCTCCCTTGTTCACTCGTTCGTGAAGCTGTTCACTGTTCGTTTTGCTTCTCAGGCTCCAAGCCCGGGAATCTTGAGTCCGCCGAGCATGCCCTGCAGGCTGCTCTGCAAGATTTCATCGGCTTTGCGTCCTGCCTCATTGATGGCAGCAACCACCAGATCTTCGAGCATTTCTACGTCGGCTGTGGCGCCGCTGAGCGAAGCTACTGCAGCAGGATCGATGTGAAGCTTGAGCAACTGTTTTTTGCCGTTCATCGTGGCGGTAACTGCTCCGCCTCCGCTGGACGCTTCGACAACCGCCTCACCGAGCTTGCGCTGCACTTCCTCCTGCATTTGATTTGCCTGAGAGAGCATTTCGGAGAATTTAAGGGGATTGATCATTTCAGTCTCTCCTGCGCTGCTGTTGAAGCGCAAAGCACGATTAAATTATTTCTGGCGCAGATCGATAACAGTGCGCACTTCTGCCTTGAAGACTTCCTTTGCCCGCTGCACTAACGGATGCGCGAGAGCAGCTTCCTGGATGCTGCCGGCTGCGGGTGCTGCCACCGGGGCCTGCGCCACGCCTTCTCCCGGAATCACCATAAAGCGTGAGGGTGCGCCGAGGCGTTGCAATTCCTGGCGGATGAGTTTTTCAGCGGCGGCATTTACCGCCAGGCTTAGCATTTTCTTGCCGAGGCCGGGGACTTCGATGCGCAGATTCGCTCCATCTAGCGTCCACGTTGCGCCGTTCAGCAATTGTGCAGCGGATGCGTGTCCTTCTTTAGAGAGCGTGGCGCCGACTGCGTCGCGGAGCGCATCAACAGATAGTGCAGAGCCGGTTGGAGTTGGAGACTGCGCCTTGACTTCAGGAGCTTTTTGCAGCGATCCTTTGGTGAGAGTTGTGGATCCAAATCCGATCGGCGGCGCGGAGACAGCGGGGAATTGCGGCGTCTCGCGCACGGTGCTTGTGGGGGCATCTGCGAGCAATACCGGAGAAGACGAAGGCGCCGGTGCCGTACGCTCCATTTCGATAACGGGATTTGCAGTAGCACTCTGCTTGGCGCTGGGAGTTGAGTTCCATCCGCCGGAAGAAAACGGCGACAACGGCGCTGCTGGTGCCGGCGCTGCCGGCGTAGAAGCGACGGGAGGCCGCGCAGTAGCATTTGTGCGAGGTGAGGCTTGCGATGTGCTTTGAGGAACTGATCCGCGCGCACCGCTTGCCACGCCGCTGAGCAGTTCTTCGATAGGCAGCAGGCGCTGTGCATGGATGAGCTTTAGCAGGCCCAGTTCAAGATGAAAGCGCTGCTCCTGGCGATAGTTCAGATCGTCAAATGTGCGCAGGACAATTTGCAAGTTGCGAGTAATCTCTTCTTCGCTGAAGAGCATTGCGGTGCGCGCAGCGCGGGCTCGTTCGTCGCCTGAAATTTGCAATAGCTCGGTTTGCTCGCCGGCGATTTTGGCCATGAGCGTGTTGCGCAGATAGCGAACCATTTGACGCGCCAGCGACGAAGGACTGTGGCCCGCATTGACGAGCAAGTTCAACTGCTCCATCAGTTCGGCGCTCTGGCCGGCGGCTACGGCTTCAAGCAGCCTTTCAAAAATTGCGTTTGGAACCGCGCCCATCAGCTCTCGAATTTGCGCGGCTGAAAGCATGGGGCGGCCGCCTTCGAGCGGAGCTGATGCAATGGCCTGATCCATGATGGACAGGGCATCGCGCATAGATCCGTCGCCCGCTTCGGCAAGCAACGCCAGGGCGCCTGCTTCGGCATCAACGTCTTCTTTTGAAGCGATGGAACTTAGCTGCGCGAGGATGTCGTCGAACTTGACGGCGTGAAAGCTGAAGTGCTGGCAGCGCGAGCGGATGGTTTGCGGAATGTTTTCGGGCTCGGTGGTCGCCATCATGAAAATGACGTGAGAGGGCGGCTCCTCGAGTGTCTTCAGCAGGGCATTGAAAGCTGCCTCAGTGATCTGATGTGCTTCGTCGAGAATGTATACCTTGAAGCGATCGCGTGCGGGCGAGTAGCGGGCAGCGTCGCGGAGTTCGCGTATCTCGTCAATGCCTCGGTTGGTGGCGGCATCGATTTCGATGACATCGACAGCATTGCCCTGGCGGATCTCCGTGCAGGACTCGCATACCGCGCATGGCTCCGGCGTGGGCCGCTCGGGAGAACCTACTTCTTTGCGGCAATTGAGCGCCATGGCCAGGATGCGGGCGATGGTCGTTTTGCCGATGCCGCGATGGCCGGAAAAAATATATCCGTGCGCTATCCGGTTCTGGCTGAGGGCGTTAAGCAGGGTACGGGTCACGTGATCCTGGCCGGCCACATCGGCGAATCGCTGCGGACGGTATTTTCTGGCCAGAACCTGATAACCCATGGGGAAAGTGCTCCTTTTACCTGCCGACGGTGAAGACGGCCTAGAGGCGATTGTAACGTTCCGGGGTGGCGGCGGGAGATGGCGGCGGGGTGGAAAACCCTACGGCCAGGAATGAACCTCATAGCCAGTTCAATCTCCTATTGACAATCTATACGAGAGTGGCGCAATGTCATATAGACATTCGATAGGGGTAGGTGGATGGGTTCAAAACAGACAAACCTTTTGCAAGGCACGCTGGACTTGCTGATCCTGAAGTCGCTTAACACCGGCGAGCTACATGGGCTTGGCATTTCCAGACGAATCGACCAGATGACGCAGGGAACGTTCGTGGTGAAGCCGGGATCGCTCTTTCCTGCATTGCACCGCATGGAGGAGGCCGGCTGGCTGAACGCGAACTGGGGCGACTCTGAAAATAACCGGCGCGCGAAGTTTTACCGACTGACCAGGGCAGGGAAGGCTCAACTCACAGTGGAAACCGAGCAGTGGAACACCATTGCGCTGGCAATGGCCAATGCATTGAATGCGACAACATAGGAGCCGAAGATGAGTACTTTGTCTCGGATGCGCAGTGCGCTGAGGAATCTCTTCAAGAAAGAAAAAGTTGAGCGGCAATTGGACGACGAACTCTGGTCGTATGTAGAGATGGCCGCCGATGAAAGGGTTGCGGACGGTGTTCCCGCATCTGAAGCGCGGCGCAGAACGCTGGCTGAAATTGGCGGCGTGGAACAAATCAAGCAGGCGGTGCGAGATCGTCGCGCAGGAACGTCGCTCGACACGATGTGGGGCGACATGCGCTACGGATGGCGGCAGTTGTTTCGTAACCCGGGTTTCACGGCAGCTGTCATTGTTACGCTTGCGCTCTCAGTTGGAGTGAACACGGCAATCTTTTCGATTGTGAATGCCCTGATGTTGAAGAGCCTGCCTTATCAAGAACCGGAGCGCCTGGGGACTGTATTTACTCGGATACAGGGTTCAGCAACATACGACGGCATGAACGATATCGACGGAGAGCAGTGGGAGCTTTTGCGTGACAGTGTTCCTTCGTTGATGGGTGCGGTTACGAGCGGCATTTCTTCCGGGGTGAATCTTGTGGCTGCGGGAAGCGTTCAGTATGTGCACGCAGGACGAATCTCAGCTCATTACTTTGATGTATTGGGAATTCATCCGGCGGTGGGCAGAAACTTTACGAACGATGAGGACCGCCCGCATGGCCCGAAGGCAGTGATCATTTCAGACAGCCTGTGGCGCAACGCATTCCATGCCGATGAACACCTGATCGGGCAAGTAATCCAATTGAAGGGCGAAGCGCATACGGTGGTCGGGATACTTCCGGCAGGCGCGCAAACGCCGATAAATGCTGATGTCTACACACCGATACAGCCGAGCCGCCAGGGCGAGGGCAGTGGCTCAAACTACGATGTTATCGTGCGATTGCGCGATGGCGCGACCTGGCAACAGGCCGATGCGGAAATCAATCGTGCTTGGACTAATCGGGCGCAGCGCATCACGAAGGAATTTCATCCGGGCTCGACGGTTTGGTTTTACACGGTTCCGTTGCAGAAGGGGCAGACGGCAACGCTCCGTCCCAAGGCTTTGACGCTGATGCTGGCTGCGGGAATCATTCTGCTGATTGCGTGTGCCAATCTTGCGGGGCTTACGGTGGTACGCATGACGCGGCGAACCGGTGAGATTGCCACCAGGATGGCGCTGGGCGCTTCGCGGTGGCAGATACAGAGGCAACTCTGGATAGAGACGCTGCTGTTGGCGGTTATTGGTGGCGCGGTCGGTATTGGAGTGGGTTTCCTTGCGCTGCGCGGACTTTTCTCGCTGTTGCCGCGGAATTACCTGCCGGTGGCCGAGGTGCCGCTGGATGCGCGGGTGCTTGCATTTGCGATAACCGTGTCAGTGCTGACCAGCCTCCTGTTTGGCCTGCTGCCGGCAATGGCAGTCAGTGGAATAGACCTTCGCTCGTTTATGAGTAGTCGGACGATTGCCGGCGTAGAGCGGCTGCGACTGCGGCAATTTCTGATTGCCGGCGAAGTTGCGTTGACCGTGGTGTTGCTGGCTGCGACCGGGTTGCTGATTCGCTCACTGATACATTTGCAGACTCTTCCGCCCGGATTCAATCCCAACGGGGTGATGACCGCAAAGGCATCGCTAGATGAGGCGCGCTATCGCAATCCAGCGGGATTTGATCGGTTGATGAGAGAAAGCACTGCGGCCATGAAGCGGATTCCTGGCGTCGAGAGCGCGGGTGTGGGTTTATCTGTGCCGTTCGAACGAGAACTGAACAACGTGACGACGATCAACAGTGGCCCTCAGGTTGGCCAGCAGATTGTGAGTGGCGAAGTGTACGTGACTCCCGGCTATTTCGAAGCTTTGCAGATTCCGTTATTGGCTGGCCGCACCTTTAACGACTCGGATCGTCGGGATACTCAACATGTGGTTGTTGTGAACCGCGCTTTCATGCGCAAGTTTTATGGCGGGGTAAATCCAGTAGGCCTTTCACTCAGCAAGGATGGAACAACCATCGTGGGAGTGGTGGAGGATGTGACGCTTCCGCCGCACATCGACAATGTGAACGATCCACTTGGCATTGAACCCACTGCATACATTCCTTCGACCCAGACTGACCCGCGGTTCCTCAGCGTTGTGCATGTGTGGTTTCAGCCGAGCTGGGTGGTGCGAACCGGCGGGCCAATCGACGGGCTTCCGGGACAGATGCAGCGCGCACTTGCCGATGTCGATCCCGCCTTGCCTTTCTCGGGGTTCTACAGCATGACCTACCACCAGGCGCAGGCAATCGCAACGCAGCGAGTTGAAGTGGCACTGCTGAGCGCGATGGCCGGGCTGGCGTTGCTTTTGAGTGCGGTTGGAATTTTTGCATTGATTGCCAACATTGTGGCGCAGCGCACGCGCGAGATCGGCATTCGAATGGCCCTGGGCGCTACGGTGCGACAGGTCATGGCGACCGTGGCTGCGTCGGGAATTCGCTCGGCTGCGGCTGGTCTGGTGATTGGATTGCTGCTTTGTATGGGTACACTACGCGCGATGCGCAGCGTTCTGTATGGAGTGGGTGTTTACGATGTACCCAGCATGGTTGGTGTCGTAGTGCTGCTCAGTATCGTTACGGCACTTGCCGTTTTAATTCCGACGTTACGCCTGACAAGAATGAATCCGGTTGCGACCCTGAGAGAGCAATAAAGAAACCCCAGGTCACAGAAACTGGGACCTGGGGTCGTAACACTCGCCGCAAATGGGCGATGTTTATCTAGCGGCTGGGCGCCAGATGCCTTCCATCTGTTCCAGAGTGCGGCCTTTGGTTTCCGGCACAAACTTCCACATGAACAGGGCGGCCAGGAGACTCATTCCGCCGTAGATCCAATATGCGAATCCATGCTTGAAGTGCTCCACCAGGTATGGATTTTTGTCGAGGATTGGGAATGTCCAGCTGACGAGATAGTTTGCGATCCACTGCATGGCAACCGCCAGCGCCATGGCTTTGCCGCGAATCTGGTTGGGGAAAATCTCAGACAGCAGCACCCAGGTTACGGGGCCCCACGAAACGGCGAAGCCGGCGGTATAAACCAGCATGGATACCAGCGCCAGCATACCTTCGCCACCGATCCAGAAAGCCATGCCCAGAGAAACCATGGACACCGCCATGATCAGCGCTCCGATGATCTGAAGCGGCTTGCGGCCGAAACGATCTACGGTGAAGATGGCGACGGTTGTGAAAGTAAGGTTGACGCCGCCGACAATAATCGTCTGCAGGAGAGAGGCATTGGTGGTCATGCCCATGCCCTTGAAGATATCGGTTGCGTAATAGAGCACTACGTTGATGCCGACGAACTGCTGGAAGACCGACAGCATGATTCCGATGAAGATGAGTAGCCCACCGTAGGAGAACATCTTGCCGGAGTGATGCTCGCTGAGCGAAGCGCGAATTTCAGCCAATTCTTTTTCGCCTTCTTCAGGCGTAACGAGCTTTGCCAAAACGGCGCGTGCGCCTTTCTCATCGCCTTTCAGCATGAGGAAGCGCGGTGTTTCAGGCACAAAGAACAGAAGCAGCAAAAAGAGAATTGCTGGTATGGCGCCGGAGAGGAACATGTAGCGCCAGCCGATTACGTTCAGCCACGCATCGCCGCTGCCCGACTTCGAGATTCCGAAGTTGACGAAGTAAATAACCAACATGCCGAAGATGATGGCGAACTGGTTCCACGCCACCAGGTTTCCACGCACTTTTGGCGGCGCAATTTCAGCGATATACATGGGCGAAAGCATTGAAGCCAATCCGACGCCGATTCCGCCGAGGATACGGTAGAAAACGAAATTGCCCATGTAGGCCGGTCCACCGTGGCCGATGGCGGCGAACGGGAATTCCGGTGCGGACGCGCCGATTGCCGAGATGAGGAAGAACACGGCGGCAATAATCAGGCCGCGTTTGCGGCCAATGTTGGTGCTTACCCAGCCGCCCATGAGGCCGCCAATGATGCAGCCTATGAGCGCGCTCGAAACTACAAATCCAAGCAGCGAATTGGCGGCGTTTGCCTGGGCTGGATTAGCCAAATCCGCAAAGCGCGGATCAATGAAATACACCTTCAGGCTGTCGACGGCGCCATTGATCACGGCCGTGTCATATCCAAATAACAGCCCACCCAGCGTGGCAATGAGGGTGAGCAGAAGAACGTACGGGTTGATTCGAGGCATAGACTTCCTTGAATTTTGGGATGTGCCGAAGTCGAAAATCAAATACCTTCAGGCTTCGGTTCACAGAATGTTTAACGGATTCGGTTGATCCGACTACTCAACTCCGCTCGAAATTAGATCACTGAAATAATAGCCTACCGGACCATCAACTGCAGTATGAGCGGGCACGGCAAAACCCGCGTCGGCCAACGCAGTATTGCGAGTGGACGTGAAGGCGGGCCACGGAACTGGCAGGGGCGGCCAATGGTATATTGCCCGGTGGTGGGATATACCACTTCAGCGCTGCACATCTGCGCTGGCAAGTGCGGCCGCACGGCAACCCGTCTTGCGGGTAATTGATGAGGATGCTCGTTTGACCAGGTTTCAAGGAGAATGCTGATGACTCGGAGAATGTTCTGCGCAGTGGCTTTGCTTATTGCAGCTACCTTGCCGCTTGATGCTGCAATCACTCAACCGGTCCACGTGGAAGGCGGGCTGGTGATGGGAGTGCAAGGCAATGACCCGTCGATCATGACATTCAAGTCAATTCCGTATGCCGCGCCTCCAGTTGGCGACTTGCGTTGGCGGGCGCCGCAGCCCGTGCTGCCCTGGAAGGGATTGCACGCGACTGACAAATATCCGCCAAGCTGCATCCAGGACATTCCATCATCGAATCCTCCCTGGACATACGAGTTCATGCCGCACAACGAGATTGGCGAAGACTGCCTTTATCTGAACGTGTTTACAGCGGCCAATTCGCCTACGGAGAAGCGACCGGTGTTTGTGTTCATCCACGGGGGCGGTTTCCATCAGGGCGGTACGGCGATTCCGATCTATGACGGAGAGGGTTTGGCCGGCAAGGGCCTGGTGGTAGTCACCATCAACTACCGCGTTGGCGTTATGGGATTCTTGGCGTACCCGGAGCTCACCAAAGAATCCGAGCACCAGGTATCAGGCAACTACGGGTTACTTGATCAGATTGCTGCTCTCCGCTGGGTGCAAAAGAACATTGCTCTCTTCGGAGGCGATCCGAACAACGTTACGATTGGAGGGCAGTCGGCGGGTGGAAGTGCAGTGCACGATTTGACCGCGTCTCCACTGGCGCGGGGACTGTTTGAGCGCGCGATTGTGCAGAGTGGCGGCTCGACCGTTGGAAGGGGCAGACCGAACGGCGGAGCGGGAGAGCTTGACGCAGCAGAGAAAGCAGGCGAGAAGTTTGCCGAGTCCAGGGGGGCACATTCGCTGGCAGAGTTGCGTGCAACGAGTTGGCAGAAGCTGATTGATCTGAATGGGCAAGGTCCTCGGTTTGCGCCGATTGTAGATGGGTATGTGCTGCCGGCGCCCTTTATGAGCGTGATCGCCGACGGAAAACAGAACGATGTTGTGACGCTTACTGGGAGCGTGCTGGGTGAGCTGGGTGGGATTTCAGGAGCGGCCCGGCCCGTGACACTTGCGGAATTTCAGGAGCGGGCGCGGCAGCGATACGGAGACGCAGCGGCGGAATTTCTGAAACTCTATCCTGCTACGACCGACGCCGAGGCGCAGGCAGCGCAAAAGCAGAGCAGCATTGATCAGGCTTTGGTGGCGCAATATCTTTGGGCGCGGGTGAGAGCTAAAACAGCGAAGACAAAAGTTTATGAGTACCTATGGGACCACACATTACCTGGGCCTGACGCAGCAAAATACGGAGCCTTCCACAGTTCTGACCTTCCGTACACGCTCAACACGCTTCGCACTTCAAATCGGCCGTTCACGGACCAGGATCGGAAAATCGCTGAGATGATGTCGTCGTATTGGACCAACTTCTGCGCCACCGGCGATCCCAATGGTAAGGGCTTGCCTGTTTGGCCGGCGGTCGATGAAAAGCCACAGGTAATGGAAGTAGGAGACAAGACTCAACCCATCCCGTTGGCGGACAGCCAAGATAAGATTCGCTTCTTCGAAAAGGTCCTGACCGGATCGAACTAGGTTGTGCCTGACAGTTCAATCTTGATCGATGCCAGTTGATTGACCAGCAGGCACGGCCTGCGGCTGAGTTGGGACACTATTCAGTGTTGCGTGGGAGTGGTATTCTGGCGCGTCATCGCATATCAACCAGGAGGTTTACGTGAGAAAGGCTATCTTTTTAGCGATTGGCGGAATTGCGCTTCTAGCAGGCTGCGGAAACCAGGCGAAAACGACCGCAAGTGCTCCCGTTGAGCCCAAGTGGAAAGGGGCTCCTTACCGCATCTCGCTTGACACCAAAGATGCTAAGCCGAGTCCGTCAGGAATCACGATTCCGACGGTCAAATATACGGCGAATCCTGACGCTCTCGAAAAAAGGGCATGCCTGGTGGTGCAGTTCGATACGTCAAAAGATAAAGACAACCCGGTGATGAGCCAGATGATCTTGGGCCCTACAGATATATCGGGAGCAGAAGGCGCGTTGCCGGCGGACTACATGGAACTGGCCGACAAGCAACTGGCCCAGTACCTCACGGCTTATTCGATTAAAGGGAAGATCAAGATTTCAGTGGCGCTGGCGAGGTCGTCACTGAATGGCCGCGCCGGAACAGCGGAAGTAGATTCTAAGCGCCTGTCCGATTGGCTGGATACGGAAGTCAGCGTCAAGGGCGGCCACTCGAAGGGATAGCTCGCGCAATTCGGCTGATTGCGATCGCGGAACTAGTGCGCCAAGTCCGAGTGTCCAGAGGTTCACTCGGGCCTGGCTGCATGATCTGCGGCGATGACTCTCGGATGACTTTCAGGTCAATTGAAGGGTTAACTGTGGGCGTGCTGAGACTGCCGCACGGCGGATGCAGCATGAAACGGAGTGTTCCGAGCTGGCCTTCAAAGGCAAGACCGAATTCGGAGCCGCCCCTGAACTCTCCCCAATCTCTGGACACGGAAACGACACAGTTTGAGTAAGAGTCCTGCGCGTGCACCGTGCTTGCAGGGTTGTAGAATCGGCCGACTATGCCTCCGCCGATTCCGACCAGTAAAAACAAGCTTAACTTTCCGAACCAAACAAGTCTGCGCCTCAATTGGTACCTCCGTCAGTATTTAGATTGCAATGCAAGCTCCTGAGACGAGACGTGAAAACATGGACCTGCGCTCGCCGATTAGCAGTTGTCAGGTTCCAGTTTTGATGAGATTACTGCTTTATGGATTTCAGAAAGGCAATGATGTCGGCGCGCTCCTGAGCTTTGGGAACACTGAATCCCATGTTGCTGTCGGGCACCATTGCATCCGTGCCTCGCAGCCATCGCTCAAGGTTGGCATCGTTCCAAACAAGGCCGGACTTTTTAATGGCCGATGAGTAGTCGAAGTCCGGCACTGAACCTGCGGTTCTGCCATAGACGCCGCGGAGGTGGGGGCCTTCGCGATTTGTGTCAAGCGCGTGGCAGCCAGTGCATCGCCGTTCAAACACTGCGCGCCCGCGAATTGGATCGCCCGGCGCAGCCGGGGTGGTTTCAATAGCTTCGTCGGGCGCGAGAGTGGTAAGCGCATTGACGTCTGCCGAAATGAGCCGGGTGCGCCAATGCACTAGTCGGTAGGGAAGCGGAGGCATGGTGCCTCGCTTGACCTGTTGGACAATTTCCTGACTCAACACCTGCCGCCGATCTGGCGAGAGTCCTTGCCAATGCGACAGGTTCAGATGCTCGCGTCCTTCAATTACGTCGTGCTCAATGAGCCACGACACGGGAGCGATGTTGGAGTAGACAGGCCACCTTGTCGCATCGGAATGGCAGTCAGCACATTTATCGACGAGTATTCGCTTTGCCGCGTCCGGCATTGGCGCACAGCCTAAAGGGGCGATGCGCTGCTGCTCCGTGACATTGCGAGGATCTCCGAAGGGTTGAAGATGCGCCAATCCAATTGATGCCGCCAAGAATCCGGCACAGAGTGCCGGTACTGTGAGACCCCTCATGCTTTTTCGTCCAACGTGTGATCGACGACGGCAAGATGGCCGTGGCCACGCGCCACCTTGACACTTGTCACGCCAAGAACACTTTCCAGCTTGCCGGCAGGAACGGTCATTGGCCCAGGGTTAGGCGCAGTTCCTGGCGCGGGCTGCGGAAAGGCCGTTGCCATCGCGGTGTGGAAGACCACGTTGCCTTCAACCTTCTGCACAACCTGGTGGATGTGACCATTGAGTACAGTCACTGATCCGAAGCGTTTTAGGAGAGCGAGAGCCTGCGCGCCATCATGGGTGCCCCAGCCCCATTTTTCATACACCATCCACAGAGGGATGTGAGCGAAAACAACGATAGGTGTTGAAGCGCTGAGACCAGAGAGATCGGATTTGAGCCATGCAATCTGTTCTGCGCCGATGTTCCCCATCGCATCCACCTGGACACAGTTATTGAGCCCGACAAAATGCACGCCCTTGTGGTTGAAGCTGTACCATCCGTTGCCAAGCGTGCCTTTACCGAAGCGCTGCTTGTACTGTTCGCCGTCGTCGATGAAGTCGTGCTCGCCGGGGACGTAGAACACTTCGCTTTTGAAGCCCTTGACTAATTGTGCGGCGGTATCGAACTCGCTGGTTTTCGAGTTCTGCGTAATGTCGCCGGTGTGAAGAAGGAAATCGGGAGCCTTGGCACCCGCCGATGAATTTGCGCGGTCGATCGCCTTCCTGAGAGTACCGGCGACATCCTGGTTGGCGCCCTTGTTGAAGCCGATGTGGCTGTCGCTGATTTGTACGAATGAGAATTCTTCGACCTTGCCGGGTTTGGCAGTCGAGTTCATTGCTGTTTCGGCAATCAGTCGAGCGGTGGGCACTCCGCCCACCATCGACCACAAAAGACCGGTGCCCGCCCACGCCATGCAGGAAAGAAAGTTTCTGCGATCGATGCCGTCGGCAGCTTCTGTCGCCGGCGCATTCTTTGGATCTTCAACTGTCATTGTTCGCTCCCCTGGGCATCAAGCTGCCCTCACGATGGAGAACTGGTTTGAGGCGAGTTTATTCCGCAAATAAGTGCGGGATAAAAAGTGTGATGTGCAAGGGAATAATTTGCGAGGTGCGCAGTTGTATTTGCAGATGGGTTCTGTGCTGAGTCTACAAAAATTTGCAGTTCAACCTACGCTCATGCGCAGCAGGTCAGCTAGGATTGTGATCATGGGTTCGCATGCGCGCGAAGCAAAAGAGTTTCAGGAACTGGCAGTGCCTCTGCTGACGTCGCTGTATAACCACGCGCAATGGCTGGCTCGCGATCCCGTTGAAGCTGAAGATTTGGTTCAGGAGACATTGACTAAGGCACTGCGCGCATTCAACTCGTTTGAGCCGGGGACGAATTTCAAGGCTTGGATCTTCCGCATTTTGAGGAACACGTTTCTGACTTCGCGTACTGCAATTGCAAATGCACGCACGGTGTATCTTGAAGACCATCCTGACGTGCTTGAAGTTGCCGAGTCCGGTCTGACCCCGGAAGCCGAAGTCATCAAGCTCAACGACCTGGCGGCGCTGCGAACCGCGCTGGAACAACTTGCGCCGCATTTGCGCGAAGTGATTTTGCTTTGCGATTTGGAAGAGCTCAAATATAGGGAGATTGCAGCGGTGCTCGACGTGCCGATTGGAACCGTGATGTCACGTCTAGCGCGGGCGCGCCAAAATCTGCGCCAGATTCTCAAGTCGAAATCAGGAGGCAGCCTGTGAGCGCGGATCATCTTCTTCCGGAAACAATCGGCGCAGTGGTAGATGGCGAACTCTCGCGTGAAGACGAAGTCGCCGTGCCAGCGCATTTAAATGAGTGCCACGCGTGCGCACTGAAAGTAATTGCGGCCGGACAGTTGAAATCGGCAACGAGCCGTGCCGCACGAAGTTTTGCGCCGTCTCAAGAAGTATTAGCTCGACTGACTGCGGTGGCGCGGCAAGCTCCGCCAAGGCGCGCGACGGTGGTGCCTATTCGGACGATCAAGTGGACGGCGGCAGCGGCCATGTTTGTGCTGGCAATCGCATTCGGCGGAAGGATGCTGCGGCAATCTGAAACTTTGAGCGCTGAGATTCTGGATGAGCACCTGGCTACGCTTTCCGATGCAGCTTCGCCTGAAGTGCTTTCATCGGATCGGCATACGGTAAAGCCTTGGTTTCAGGGCAAGCTGCCATTCAGCTTCAATATTCCCGAGCAGAGTGCATTGCCGGCTGACACAGCACTCATCGGTGCAGACCTGACTTATGTAAACGGCAAGCCTACAGCGCTGTTGTTGTTTACGATTCACAAACATCATGCTTCGGTGTTCGTGAGCCAGCAGCAAGTTTCAGAGTTCGTGCACATGAGCGGGCGGTCAGGATTCCATTTCTCCCTGGGAAGAGGCGGTGGGCTCGAACTGCTTGGAGTGAGCGACGTAAACAGCGCCGAGCTTGATGCTCTGATCGCCAACTTAACCGCCGCTCAATAGGCGAATCCTGGCGCTCACAAAATCAAGGCAGCTTGTCGAAGACGAGGCGTTGTTCTCCGTCGCCGTAGACGTTATGGCTTTCGACCAGGTCGATCAGTTGGGAGCCGTCGTCAGATAGAAACAGTCGGTGTTTCGACATATTGGCAAGGCCCATCACAATCTGCACTAGTTCGAGTGTGCCACCCTGCCATGCAGCCGTTACCTTTGCAACGGACGCTCGCTGACGTCGATTGCCTGATTGCATTTGTACTTCGTGTTCCTTGCCGTCCACGGCCACTTGCATGGTAGTTGTTGAATCGGGCAGAGGAATGTTCACGTTGGAATTGTGAATGGCAGTATCGGTGATGGAGAGGTTATCGCCGGTTTGCTCAATTTTCTTCGTAAGCTGGTAATCGACGAAGGGGTGCTCCTGCCCCATGAAGCTTTTGGCTACGTTGAGGCGCCACGAGCCGCTGAGATTGGGCTTTTGCGATTGCGCAAGAAGCGGCGCGACGGCTGCAAGCATGATTGCGACGAAAACGTCTTTGCGCATAATGTCCTCCCATGGGTGGGTTAGTGGCGTGCAATCTCAATCAACGCGATGCCGTCAGGCGGTAATTCAATTGAAAGCTCATGGTTGGCAGCCAGAGTGCGATGCTCCGGTCTGGGTAATTCAGCGGCGCTGCGTAAATCTGCAATTTGATTTGCGGACGGGTACTTGGGGCTGCCCATCGCGCGCCATTTTGGAATTGCCGTGCCGACCTCGTTATTGACGTGGCTGATAGAAACCTTCGAAGCGCCTGATATGCCAGCAAGCTTGAGTCTGAATTGTTTGGCGACTCCTGCTGATCGTTGCGCTCCTGCGCTTGCTCCAATCGGATTTCCGTTTGCGACTCCGCCCTCGTCTGCGGGAATGAGATTCCATAGCAGGATTGCGATGGAGCCATCGGCGCGCCGCGTCGCCAGGACTGGGCCCGCGTCCGCGCTCAGGATCGAGTTGCCAAGCTTATGCAGAAAGACGAAGGAATGAAATGACGGGCGCGCGATGCCCCATTGATCGAGCATGCCGAAAGTTGAATTAAAAATTCCGCCAGGCACGCCGCCTTCTTCAAATACGTTGCTGAACGTCCAGTACGACATTGCTTCTGCCAGGCCGACGCAGTTCCTGATCGTGTCGGCAATAAAGGCGGGGTTTTGCGAACTCCATTCAGTGATCCACAGTGGCAGGTTCGGCATCTTGGAGCTTTGTACCTGGTGCTTGACCAGTTCAACACCGCGTGGGATGACCTCTTCAAGCTTGTAGAGATTTTCTTTTCCGAAGATGAGTTTCTGCGGATCGTTCGCATAAACGTGCGTACTAACGAAGTCGAGAGGCACGCCATTCTGGCTGCAGTATTGAATCAGGTCGGGTATCCAGCCGAGCTGCGCAGTTGAAGGACCGCCTACCTGAAGTTGCGCGTCGATTTTTTTGATGGCGAGAGCGGATTGATGATAGAGCTCGAAATATTCCTGTTGTGTACCAGCCCAGAAAGAAATATTCGGCTCATTCCAGACTTCGAATTTCCAGCCCCGCACTTCAGGAAGGCCGTAACGCTTGACGCAGTGATCGGTGAAGGCCTGAACCATGTCATGCCAGTCTTGCCAATTGCGGGGCGGCGACACGTTGCCCTTGTACGCGAAGATGCGATTGGCGCTGGTGGCGAACGCCTCTGGCATAAAGCTTAACTCGACGAACGGCCGCACGCCGTGATCGAGCATGAAGTCGTAGATTTGGTCTACGTATAGAAAGTTGAAGTTGCCAGGGCCGGCCTGCGCTATGCCCATTTCATCGTTGAAGAGACCGTGGCAGCGGACGGATTGGATGCCGGTTTCTTTTTGAACGCGGACGAGATCCTGTCGCCACTGCTCACGCAATCCGACGACAGTGCGATCGGAGCCTGCGGCTTTCTCCCAATAGTGCGGAAGCGGGCCTGCGATCTTCGTTGTGTCTATTGAGATTGAGAGGGCATTGCCAGGGGCCGCGCCCTGTGCCGATGCCATTCCGGAACGTTCAGCGGCCGCGGCGGCGAGCACGGTGCCCGCGGCTTTCACAAATTGTCGACGATCCATCCGATTGCCTCCGTCGTTTTTACGATGATGATCCTGCAAATTAATGGGTTAAAAAGGTGCGCATAGAACGACACTTGAAAGTCAAAAAAGCGGGTACAAGGGTTATTCGAGATGACGGTTGAAGAAGTCGGCGAGGGCCTGCATGGCTTCATGCGACTCCGGCATTTCAGGGTGTTCCCAGAAAACGTGCCACATGCCTTCAAAGATGTTGAGGTCGGCTTCAACGCCGGCATTGCGCAATTTGCGGTGCAGCAGGACGGTTTGGCTTAGGCACATATCGCGCGTGCCTGAGAGCAGAAATGCCGGCGGGTAGCCTTTGGGTATGTCGCCATCGAGCGCGGTTGCGGGCGGCTCGCCGGGTTTGCGTGGAACCGCGTTACGCCCGCCGAATGGTGGCTGGCCTGAGAAGGCGCTGGAGAGCGATGCGTCGAGACCATTGAGTGTGTAGCGGGAGTCGCCGGGGTTCGATCCGCCGGAGCAGGTGTTGAGGCCCACAGCGCCGGGCAGCGGAAGATTCTGCTGCGGGAGCCAGAGGATGGTGGTTTGCGCGAGCGTGCATCCGCCGGACGCGCCGAACATGCCGATGTTCTTCGGCTTGTAGGTTTTGAGCAACTCGCGATAAACGGAGACGATGTCTTCATTGCCGGGAATGGATGGGCCTCCGCCGCGATAGTTGACCTTGACGACTTTGAGCTGGCCCAGGCTGGCAACGGCGATGGCTTCGGCGTCGATTTCAAACTCCATAACTACTTTGTTGCGGTTTTTGGCCGGAACGATTTTCGGCGAATAGATTGTGACGCCGATTCCGCCAATTGTGGAGTTCTCTTCGACGACCGGATAAATTTTAAGTGCCTGCTGCTTGCTCCAGGCAGGCGTATTGGGCGCGACGGGTTCCGATGTATGCGCCGATGCTATGCCGCGATTCGCCGAAGATTGCGCGCGCTGCAGCATCTGGTGCGTGTATACGGTACGCGATTCAGGGCTGGCGAGTGCAGGCGGGGGAATTGTGCGTGGCCCGAAGTGCAGAGAGCCGTCGGTATCCACGACGAGGTGAGCGACGGGTGGAGCATCCAGCGGAACGGCGCTGTCGGGACTCTGCGGTGCGGATTGGCTGAATGCGGCAGCCGCGCCGCCGGTAGTTAAGAGCGCAGTGAACAGCGCAAAAGTGGAATAGCGAGCGATGAACATGGTGAACTCCCTTCGGAAAATGCGGCAAGAATGAATGCTTACGCGATGATCAGGTCTTTGTTAATCTCCACGCCGAGACCCGGACCTTGCGGCAAGTTCAGGTAGCCTTCCTTGTCCACCAATGGGGGATTCTGCATGATTGAGAACCCGTTGGTATAAGCGGCGATGGGCGGGTCGTGAAGGATCTCAATCCACGGCGCGTGGGGCCATGAGGCAATGGCGTGTAGCTGTGCGATGGTGCCGAGATTGCCTCCGCCATGATGAGGAATCAATCTCTTGTGATGTGCCTGCGTCATGGCCGCGATTTCGCGAAATCCGGTGACGCCGTCGGCGACCATAATGTCGGGTTGCACAATGCTGAAGACATTCTGTTCGAGTATCCAGCGGTACTCGTGCACGCCGCGATTGTTCTCTCCGCCGGCGATGGGGATGCCCACAAGGCGGCCCAGCTCGGCCAGTTCATCGAATGAGTAGCGCAGACGCGGCTCTTCAAGCCAGGTACATTTCAAGAGTTCGAGTTCCCGTGCGGTCTCCAGGGCGCGGCGAAAATCCCACATCACTCCCGGCTGCCATGTGCCGGAGGACTGGGCCTGGTTGGCGTCTACCATGATCTCCATGTCGTCGCCCACCGCTTTGCGCACCGCTTCGACCAGTTGCACGTCTTGCTTCAATGTTGGGTAGTGCGCCCGCAGCTTGATCGCCTTCCAACCCTGCGACTTGAGCTCGACCGCCATGCGGGCTCTCTCTTCGGGAGTAGAAAGCTGGATCATGCTGGCATAGGCCGGGACGCGGTCTTTGGCCGCGCCCCAGATTTTGTAGAGAGGCTGGCCGGTGGCTTTGCCGATCAGGTCCCACAGCGCGATCTCCAGTGCCGAAATGGTGCGTGGACTTCCGCCGACGTAGTAGCGCAGCGGGCCGGCCAACTGCTCGACATTGAACGGGTCTTTGCCAACGAGCTGAGCCTTTGCCGCTTCCAGCGAGGCGGGGTCCATTCCCGGTCCGATGCCGGAGAGTCCCTGATCAGTTTGAATCTCGACGACCGAGCCGCCGCCGATGCGTTGGGTGTTCACCGTTCCGGGATTCCAGGCCGCTTCCATCTTGCCGGTTTCGCGAACGACCTTCAGGTTGACGATGCGGATGTTGGTGATTTTGAGCGGAACCGCAGCGCGCAATTGTGGCAGGAGTGCGGCGAGCGGGGCGGACTTTAGAAAATCTCTTCGCTGCATAGGCGACGAGTATACCGCCCTGCACGGGGCATAATCACCGGCTGAATTCAGGACCGGGACCGAGTATGCTTCGGATTTGGGGTAAACGGGCCTGTCGTGATCCTTGCGTAAGCGGAGGTCTTATTTGTGAATCAGAATTTTGCCGTGATTATTCTTGGTGGTACCGGACAGGTGGGTGGTGCAGCCGTCGCGGAACTGCTGGCAACCGAAGAATGCCGGGAAGTGGTGATGGTCACCAGAAAGCCGGCTGCGCCACGTTCACGGGTTCGCAATGTAGTTCTTGATACCGGCGCTGCTGACTTTGCCGAGCGCACGGCTGCGCTTGCCCGTGAAGTTTTGGGCCAAGGGCCGGTCAGCGCCGTGAGCTGTGTGGGTGTCGGTTCCGGATCGGCGCGCTGGAGCGAAGAAGAATTGAAACTACTTGAGGTCGGCGTCGTTGGTGCGTTTGCGCGAGGTTGCCATGATGGCGGAGTCGCCCAGTTCTGCCTGCTTTCCGCGGTTGGAAGCACGGCTCGCAGCCGGTTTCGTTATGTTCGAGTGATGGGCATGAAGGAAGACACCGTGCGCAGCGTTGGTTTTACGCGCCTGGCGATATTTCGCCCTGGCATTATTGTGGGCAACGCTCATACTCCGGCTTGGGTTGCCTGGTTGGGGAGGCTTGTGCCCGGATCGTTTGGCAATATCGATCAGCAAATTCTCGGTCGCTCAATCATGGCGGAGATTGCTTTGCATAGTCGAGAAGCCGGCGAGGCTATTCGCGAAAACGCAGCGATGAAGAAACTCGCTGCGCAGGCACTCGTCCTTGGCTGCCGCGTCTAACTGGTTCTTCAGTCGAGTCCGTACGTGCACCATTTTTGGTAAGGGACGGGTTGTCGACCATCCGCCCCCCTTGCCGCCTAGCCGATACTCTAGACCGCCTCGACATCCTGAGAAAATTCTCTAAGGAGTAGAATCCTCATGCCCAGAAATTTTTGTGAGAAAGCGCTTGGTAAATATGATCAAGCTTACGGCTCGGCAGGTTCGCTTCTTGAAACGCAATGAGGCCTTGACGATCATTGTTGGTGCGTTGCTTATGTGCTTAACCTTCGTGGTAGACGATGTCGCGCGCGAGAGGTTGAGGAGCCTCACAGACTCGCTAGACGCGGCGCAAACCACATTCATTATCCGAGATTCGAACCTTGAGCTATATCGAGAAATTGATGAGTTGGAGGCTCGCGTAGCTCAGGGCAACTCCGAACTCATGCAGCGCTTTCCGAAGCTCCGAAACAGCCAACACGTCGCAATCGATCCTGAGGCCGTGCTTTCGCACGAGTCTGTTGAGGTGCTGCGGATCACGGACCAGACGTGGCATGAGTTCAACAATCTCGGCCTGCTGATCGCGAAGATGCCAGCTCAAGACTCTCGCGTGCGCGAGTTCAATGCTTTGTACAGCGAGTTCGATACCGAGCGGACAGGAATGCTCAAGCCCGTTACTCCAATCGCAAACAGGAAAGATCGAACCTTCGATCCAATTGCGTACAACCAAGAACAACGGCAAGACTACTTTGCAGTTTTTCGGATTCACGACAAGCTGCAGATGTTATCGGCTGGCTGCATGGACGATGCTCGTTCGGAAGTTGAAAAGAAGGAGCACCTATACAAGTCTCTGACGCCGGTCAAAATTTTCTTGTTCGCCATCGGTGTCGGACTTACAGTCGTCACTCGACTAGCCGGTATTAGGGAATCCCGGCTCGATGAGAGTGAAACTGCGGAATGATTTCTCCTGCCCATGTCCCGGAAAAGACAACAGAAACCTCCCAACTAAATAAAGAGCATCATGGGGAAGCCAAAGCCCCTCGCGGACGTATTACCGGCAAACCGGACTTAACTTATTGTGTGAAGGCGAAGGCAACTGCGGATTGCACCGCTCTGGCCGGGAAGATAACCGCTTTCGCGGTTGTTGTTTCTTGGTTAAGCGGCGATCTGGACAGAGTGATTCTTTGCGAGTGCGAAAGGGAGAAGAGACAACCGCGGATCTTTCGCTGGCCTCTAGATGACAATGCAGTGGGTTGATTGGATCTTTGCTTAAGATGGCGATGCTTTTTTAGGAGGGTTGAGATTTGTGGTATCCCACCCTTGAATCAAACGCGATTCAAGGATGGGGCAGCCGGCGACCGGTATTGCCGCGAGCTTTAGTTCTGCGATTCTTTGCAATCGATGGATTACTGCGTGCGCAGAGCATCGCTACACGGAACGGCTCCTCACACTGGTCGCGAATCGACTGGCGGCGTGGCGGGAACGGAGATCAGCGCCAGGGATAACGCGCTGGCGCAATGTCAGCCTTTTGCGTCGGCGCTGGGCTCGATGGCGTGCAATTCCTTGCCGGGCTTGAACCGGACAGCTTTTCCTGGAGCGATGCTGACTTCGGTGCCGGTGCGGGGATTGCGACCGATTCCGGTTTTGCGGGCGCGGACGCTGAAGACGCCAAATCCGCGCAGTTCGATGCGCTCGCCTGAGGCCAAAGCCTGCTTCAGCCCTTCGAAGACGGTATCTACGGCTGCTTCAGCTTTTGTGCGCGGCAGACCGGTGCGCTCGATGACGTGATGGACAATGTCCTGTTTAATCAATGGGGTAACCTCGCTAGCGCGACTGAATATGACTTTACTACCGCTTACAGTGGAGATGCTACAGATTTTGGCTCGAATATGGAACAGCAGAATGGCTTTATGGGTATTTTTCTGCTGAGGAAAAGTGGTTTATGGGCAAAAGACGCCCCGAAGGCGGTTTGAGGTGGGTTACCAGGATGGGGCGATATCCGATTGTCAAATTGCCAGGCGCTTTCGTAAGATGAGGTCTCGGTTCGAAGCCACGCCCAGTCTTTTCCCGGTAACGAAACCCCGCCCGGACAGGAGAAGCATGTCAATCCAGAGCGATCGTTGGATACGAGAGCAGGCCGTGAAGCACGGCATGATCGAACCGTTCAGCGAAAAACAGGTGGCCACCGGCGTTATTTCCTACGGCCTGTCCTCGTACGGATACGATCTGCGAGTTTCAGACGAATTCAAGATTTTTACCAACGTCAACAGCGCAATTATCGATCCGAAGTCTTTTGACGAGCGGTCGTTTGTATCGGTGCAGGCCGATTCTGTCATCATTCCGCCGAACTCTTTTGCTTTGGCGCGATCGGTTGAGTATTTTCGGATTCCGCGCGATGTACTTACGATTTGTGTGGGCAAATCGACGTACGCGCGCTGCGGAATTATTGTGAATGTGACGCCATTTGAACCGGAGTGGGAGGGGTTTGTGACATTGGAAATCTCAAACACCACTCCGCTGCCGGCCAAGATTTACGCAAATGAGGGTCTGTGCCAAATTCTTTTTTTTCGCTCGGACGAGCCATGCGAAACAAGCTACGCTGATCGCAAGGGAAAATATCAGAAGCAACAGGGGATTGTTCTTCCCAAACTCTGAGGGGCTGGCTGCACTGGAGCCACGCTGAACTGAAAGCAACGTAGCAGCAGGAGCGGGGTCCAGCTGCCGCGCATTAACGAGTCTCGACCACTGGCGAGAACTTTTTCATGTCATCGAATCGCAAACCTGAACCAATTCGAATTGGAGTTGTTGCGGACGAACCGATCCGCCTGGCGGGCCTTTCGAGCATTTTCGACCAGCCAGGGCAGGAAGGGCGCGCGCAGCTTGTGCCCGTTCCCGGCACCATGCGGGAGTTGCTGGCAAAACCGGCGCTGAAATACCTTGTGGTGGACATGCAGTCGTCGTCCAGCGGTATGAAGGCGCTGGATACGATTCGCCGCGCGCGGCCGGATTTGCGGATGATCGTGATTGGCCCGGCAGGCAATGATGAGCTGGTGATGAAAACAATCACCGCAGGCGCGCGGGCATATCTTGACCTGAGTGCCAGTCCGGAGACCGTCTATGAGGCAGTCAAGATTGTGACGCAGGGATCGATCTGGGCCCCGCGCAAACTGCTCTCAAGGCTGATCGACCGGTTGCTCGACAATCCTGAGCCGAGTGCCGTGACGAAGGCAAGCGCGGAGCTGACTTCGCGGGAACGCCAGGTGATGGAACTCATCCTGAAGGCGAAATCGAACCGTGAGATTGCGACGCAGCTGGGCATTGAAGAACGCACCGTGCGGGCACATTTGGCGCGGCTTATGCGCAAGGCGGGAGTGGACAATCGGATCAAACTGTCGATGTCTGCTCTGGGCCGCAGTGTGGCTGGGAAAGAACATGGCAGCCGTTCAGCGCGAGTTCCGGTCTATTAGCAGAGTAGTAAACATTTATGGTTACTAATGGCCACAACCCTTAAGTACTCTTGTGTGATCCGGCCGGTAACCGCAATCTTATGTACAGAAACAACGCAGATCTGGGGAAAGGAGTTCCCAGGCGTCATGTTTCCATGAAGCCTGGGAACTCCTCCTTTTTCTGAATTTGCGGTTCGCACTCGATTTGCTCTGTTTCTGATCCTCCCCCACCTCCCCCATTTTCTCTGGAACTCAGCACCATCCCTCTGTGTTTACGCCGCATCTAAACATCTTGGTAACAATCCTTTATGTGCATCGTTAGCGGAACTCGAATGCCGTTCGCTCGGCAACGCGGGCGACCTTCAACGTTTCACAACTGAATACCGCCGGAGCACCTATTGGCGTGGCGTTGAGTCGAATGCTGTAGCCTGTTTTTCAGGAAGTTTCCGCAAGGTGCGGGAGCGTCGAACCTGACAGACAGGTTTGCCGCCGGTAGATTCCTGATGTGGCGTGTACGATTTTAAAAAAAAAACCAAGCTTCGCTTTCCCCCAGGATGCAAGATAGCGAAGCGAAAAATGGAAAGGGAGCAATGAAAAAAATAATCGCTTCGATCTGCCTTTGTTTGGGAATTATTCCGGCTGCATCTGCTGCTTCATCCCGCGAAGATCTGCAGGCGCGCGTTGATGCGGCCAAGGTGGTTCTGGACCAGATTATGGGTGCGCAGGACCGCAGCATTCCGATGAACATTCTGCAGCAGGCCACTTGCGTTGGTGTTGTGCCGGGGCTGCTGAAGGGCGCATTTGTGTTTGGCGGGCAGTATGGCCAGGGCGTGGTGACATGCCGCACCCCGAAAGGCTGGAGCGCGCCAGTTTTTATTCGTATGGCGGGTGGCTCGTTCGGATTTCAGATTGGCGGCCAATCGACAGACCTGGTGCTGGTGGCTGTGAATGATCGCGGCTTTCAAGATCTGCTGAAGAACAAGTTCAAGATTGGCGGCGACGCCTCCGCAGCCGCGGGCCCGGTTGGACGCAGCGGTCAGGCAGCCACGGATTGGAAGATGAACGCTGAACTGTTGAGCTACTCGCGGAACAAGGGGCTGTTCGCGGGCATTGACCTGGACGGCACGAGCGTGAGCCAGAACCAGGAAGACACAAACATCTATTTTGGCAGGCCGCATACATTTGAGTCGGTTTTAAGGGGTGATGTGGCGGTGCCGCAGGGGGCGGTGGCTTTTGTCCGCGATGTGGCCCATTATTTTGTTCAGGCAAAGGGGCACTGAGCGGCAGGACGGATTCAAGCACGACGGGGCGGTCTCAAAAATGAGGCCGCCCTTTTTGTTTGTGTGCTGCACGTGCGGGCGCGGGTGCGACTAAACTGGTGTTTGCCCAAATCGATGCGGGAACGACTCGAATACTGGCTGGTGGTAAGTGTGGCGCGTGTCCTGGGATGGATGCCCAGGGGAGTTGCGCGCTTGTGGGCCGGCCTCCTTGCCTTTACGGTGTATTGGGTGTTCGGGCGCTTGCGCCGGGTTGGCGAGCGCAATCTTGAAATGGCGTTGTCGAATGTGGCGGCCCCGGAGCGCAACCGAATTTTGCGCGGCGTTTATACCCACCTGGGTTGGCAACTTGTTGAGTTTTGCCGGATGACGCGTTACACGCCCGAGAACAGCCGCGACTGGATGCGTACGGAAGGGCTTGAGCACTATGTGGCGGCGCAGGCCAGGGGCAAAGGCGTGCTGGTGATTTCGGGCCACCTGGGTGCGTGGGAACTGTCGAGCTTCTATCACTCGTTGATGGGCTTTCCGATGGGGATGGTGATCCGGCGGCTGGATAATCGCCGCCTGGATGCATTCGTGAATGGCATTCGCTGTCTGCATGGGAATTATGTTCTGCACAAAGACGACTTTGGCCGCGGCTTGCTGACGGCGATGCGCTCCGGCGGTACGGTGGGCATTCTGATGGACACGAACATGACCCCGCCGCAGGGCGAGTTTGTGAAGTTCTTCGGAATCCCAGCGTGCACGGCAACCGGATTGGCCCACGTAGCGCGCAAGACGGGGGCGGCGGTGCTGCCCGGCTTCATGCTGTGGGAGCCAGCGAAGAAGCGCTACGTTCTGCACTTCGGGTCGGAGGTGGCGATTCCGCACACGGATGATGTTGCTTCAGACATTCTGGCCGGCACGCAGTTGTGCACATCGGCGATTGAGTCGTGGATCAGACTCTATCCTGACCAGTGGTTGTGGATACATCGGCGCTGGAAGACGCGGCCGGCGGGCGAGCCACCCCTGTACTAAGGAGAGACGCATGACGCTTTGCGAATTGATTGAACAACTGGGTGGCAAGCTTGCGCACGGCGCGCCTGACAAAGTTGTGACAGGTGTAAATGGGCGCGACCGCGCGACTGCTGCGGAACTTCTGTTTGCGGAAGACACCGCGGGCACTAAACGGGCGCTTGCCAGCGGAGCGGCGTGCGTGGTGGTCAAGCCCGGTTGCATCAGTGACTATACGAGCGATGCAGGTGTGGCCGTGATTGAAGCTGAGCAACCGCGGCTGTGGTTTGCGCGCGCCGCTAAATTGCTCAAGGCTGCGCTACCTGCGGGCGGAGTGCATCCATCGGCAGTGATTGGTGCTGATGTTGAGCTTGGCGAGGGCGTGACGGTTGGACCGTGCGCGGTGGTTGGCGATGGCGCGCACATTGGTGCGGGAACGCGCATTGAGGCGGGCGCTTCAATTGGCGCGGGCGTGAGGATTGGCGAGCAATGCAGAATTTATCCGCGGGCCGTGCTGTATCCGGGGACGACGCTTGGCAATCGCGTCATGGTGCACAGCGGAGCGGTGCTTGGCGCGGATGGATTTGGCTATGTGCGCGATGCGAAGACGGGCGCGTACACGCAGTTTCCGCAGCAGGGCACGCTGCTGCTTGAGGACGATGTGGAGATTGGCGCCAACTCGACCGTGGACCGCGGGGCACTGAAAGAAACGCGCATCGGTCGGGGAACGAAGATCGACAACCTGGTGCACGTGGGGCACAACTGCGACCTTGGTGAGAACGTAATCCTGGTGGCACTGACGGGCATTTCTGGCTCGTCGAGTATTGGCGACGGCGCGGTGATTGCTGGGCAGGTGGGTATTGGCGATCATGTGCAGATTGGGCCGGGCGTGATTCTTGGCGGGCAGGCAGGCGTCTTCAGCGGATCGAAGGTGACCAACGAAGGACTGAAGCCGGGAACGGTGCTATATGGAACGCCGGCGCGGCCACTGCGGCAGGTGCTTCGTGAGCAGGCAACGCTGGCGCGGCTGGCGAAGAGGAAAGTGAACAGTGATCAGTGAACAGTGATCCTTGGCCGAATAGCGGTCGTCATTGCGCGGGAATTCTCTCCTAATGGCAATCATTGTTGTGGGTGGCGGCGGGCGCGGTGCGGGTAAGACCGCGCTGGTGTGCGGCGTGATTGCTGCGCTGCCGGAACTCGGCTGGGTTGCTGTGAAGATTGCCAACCACGCGCATGGGCAGGAGCGGCTGGTTTTGGAAGACGCTGAAGCTGGCGATCGATCCGATACAGCTCGTTATCTTGCTGCCGGAGCACGGCGCGCGTTTCTGCTGACGCCTGTTGACGAGGCCGCTATGCAGGCCGCCCTTGATGAGTTGTGGCGGCGGTTTGAGCGGGCTGAGAATTTTATTTTCGAATCGAACCGCGTGTTGAATTTTCTGAAGCCCGATGTGTGCCTGATGGTGCGAGCGGATGCGAATAGTACGGACGAAAAAGCTTCGTATGAAAATGCGGTAGGCCGATCCGATGCGGTGATTACGCGCGGGACGGCGGACGTGTTTCGGGATGGACCGCGGCCGGAGTTCGAACTGGCGCGGCTGGAGAAGATTTCTCCGGAGTTGGAACAATGGATTCGCGGGCGGCTGATTTATGGTTGAAAGCGAGCCATGAGACAGATTCTTACCCGCCTCGCATTGACGCTCCCCGTGGTTTGGCTGGTGGTTTCGCTTGTCTTCCTGCTGATTCATCTTGTGCCCGGCGATCCGATCCAGATGATGCTGGGTGAGGGCGCTACTCCGGCAGATGTGAGCGCGCTGCGTCATCAATACGGATTCGATCAGCCGCTCGGAACGCAGTATTTGCGCTACTGGGCTGGCGTTGTGCGGGGCGATCTTGGCCAGTCGATTCGCATGCACGATGCGGTGGAGCATTTGATCGCGCAGCGATATCCCTACACTATTACGCTCACGCTTGCCTCGTTGGCATTCGGGCTGGTGCTGGCGCTGCCTGCGGGCATTCTTGCGGCGGTTCGGCGCGGACGGTGGGTTGATCAGGTGTTGTCGGTGGTGTCGCTGTTTGGGTTGTCGGTGCCTCCCATTGCGCTGGGTCCGGTGCTGATTCTGGTGTTCTCCATTGCGCTGGGGTGGCTGCCGGTATCGGGCGCGAATCCCGGTGGCACTAATACAATTGACTGGCGATATCTGGTACTGCCCTCGGTGGCAATGGGCGCATCGCTGGCGGCGATTCTTACGCGCATGGTGCGGACCGCGATGCTGGAAGAGTTGGGGCAGGATTATATTCGCACGGCGCGTGCCAAAGGGTTGAGCGAGACCGCGGTTGTGTGCCGCCACGCCCTGCCTAATGCGATGGTTCCGATTGTGACGGTGGTGGGCTTGCAGTTTGGCGCGCTGCTGGCCGGAGCCATCGTGACGGAGATGATCTTCAGTTGGCCGGGCCTCGGGCGACTCACCGTGAATGCGATATCAAATCGCGATTATGCGCTGGTGCAGGGATGCCTGCTGTCGATTGGCCTGACGTATGTGCTGGTGAACCTGCTGACGGATATTGTGTATCGGTGGGTGAATCCGAGAATGCGGTGAGGACAGTTTACAAGTTGACGAGTTTACGAGTTGACGAGTCGACATCGTCAAAGCGACTTGTAAACTCGTCAACTTGTAAACTCGTCACGATAGATTCAGGTACACAATCTCTGGGCGCAGTTCGTTGTTCTTGATCGTCAACAATCCTATGGTGATGGGAAGGTCGAAGCGGCGGGGGCCGCAGCTGCCTGGATTGAAATAGAGCACACCTTTTTTTGTAATGTAGTTGGGCACGTGCGTGTGGCCGGAGAGCACGGCTGCGAATTTTGCTGCCGCTGGGTCCAGGTGAAGCGTCTTCAGGTCGTGAAGCATGTACATGTAGTGGCTCACGCCGGGCGGATATTCGATAAGCACCACATCCGTCTCCGGCAGCTTTCCGCATGCGCCTTCGCGGTCTACATTGCCGCGAATCGCGGTAACGGGCGCGATCTTGCGCAACTCGTCGAGGATGGAGATCTTTCCCACGTCGCCGAGGTGCAGGATTTGATCGACGCCTTTGAGCGCTGGCGCAACTTCAGGGCGGAGCAGGCCGTGGGTGTCGCTGATGACGCCGATTTTCATCTCAGAGACCGAGCTCGAGGCGCGTGCGCGGGTCTAGCTGGTCGCGGAGTGCGTCGCCGAGGAAGTTGAAGCCGAGAACCGCGCCTGCTACCGCGATGGCGGGGAAGAGCACGAGGTGCGGTGAGTCGAAGAGGTGCGAGCGGGCATCGTTCAGCATCGAACCCCAGCTTGGCGCGGGCGCTGGAATGCCAAGGCCGAGAAACGACAGCGTGGCCTCGGCAAGAATGACTCCAGCCATGCCGATGGCGGCCTGCACAAGGATGGGCTGCACAATGTTTGGCAGAATGTGGCGGAAGAAGATGCGCATACCGCCGGCGCCGAGCGCACGGGCTGCATCGACGTATTCGCGATCGCGTACAGACATGACCTGGGCGCGGACAAGGCGCGCGTAGCCGGCCCAGCCGCCGATGGCGAGAGCGAGAACCAGGTTGAGAAATCCGGGGCCAAGGAAGGCGGCGAAAGCGATGGCCAGCAGGATTCCGGGGAGCGCCAGAAAAGTATTCATGGCGAAGGTGGTGAGCGCGGTGTCAATCCAGCCGCCGAGGTAGCCGGCCAGTCCGCCGATGGCGAGGCCGAGTGCGAGAGATATGCTGACCACACTTACCGAAATGGTGAGCGAGAGGCGCGCCCCCCACATGAGGCGAGAGAGTGCGTCGCGACCGAGTTCGTCGGTTCCTGCAAGATGTGCTGCGGTGGGGCCCTGAAGCCGGTTTACAAGGTCAATGGCCGATGGATTATAAGGCGCGATGAGCGGCGCGGTCAGTCCGCAGACAACAAATGCGGCCAGCAAAATAACGCCGATTACGGCGAGAGGCTGGCTGCGGGCACTGCGCCGAACGGCCTGCATATTGGTAGCTGAGAGAACAAACATTGACAATGAAAGAATACCGCGACTGCCAGAGAGTTTTTGGGTCTAATGAAATATGAGGTCAATGCAGAAGACTTTTTTCTTTTTATTCGCGCTGTCGCTGTTGTTTTTCGCTCAGCCGCGGGCGATGGGGCAGGACGCGGATGGGACTGTGGTACAGACCGCAGCCGAGCAGTTGATGGCGCTTGCCAACCAGTCCCGCGCTGAGAATGGGGCTGGCAAGCTGCGCTGGGATCCGGCGCTGACGGCTGCAGCATTAAAGCACTGCAAACGCATGGCGGCTGAAGGGCCAATTTCGCATCGATATACAGGGGAGCCTGACCTGGCTTCGCGCGCGGGACAGGCTGGAGCACACTTCAGCGTGATTGAGGAAAACGTCGCGGTTGCGCAGACGGCCGCAGCCATTCACGATGGGTGGATGCGCTCACCGGGGCATCGCAGCAATTTGTTAAGCACGGATGTTGATCGCGTTGGGATCGCCGTGGTGGCAAGCCGTGGCGTGCTGTATGCGGTGGCCGACTACTCGCATGGCGTGGAAGCAGTGGGTGCGCATGAGGCTGAGGCGCGCGTGGCTGCGCTGATCCGGCAGAGTGGATTGACAATTGTGAATGACGCTTCGGTGGCGCGGGCAGCTTGTGCAATGGATTCGGGCGTTCCGCGATCGGCGACACCGCTTCCAGGCTTCATTATGCGCTGGCAGGACTCGCAGCTCGATCACCTGCCGGCTGCGCTGGCTGGTCGCTTGTCTTCAGGTCAGTATCATCGAGCGGCGGTGGGCAGTTGTCCCGCACAGGGCGTGCAGGGCACGTTTACGGCTTATCGGCTGGCTGTGCTGCTTTATTAGTATGATGCGAACTCAACCGAAGTCGCGATGCTCTTGAAAGAGAACGGACCATGGCTTGCGCGGCGGTCCGCAGATGAAGATATCGGGATGATACATGCTCTCTTCATTGCGAATGCCGAGCGAGTCGTTGTGTCCCGCGAGCCAGCAGCCTGTGAAGATTTTGTTGGCCTGAGCTTCGGTGAGTCCGAGGGCGATGATGGTGGTGGGTTGCGGCGTTGGATAGCCGCGATACCACTCCGAGTTGGTAGTGCCGATGGGCGGTGGCAAGTGGTATGCAGGCCCATACAATTCAATCGCACCATACTCGCCGTAGTTGCCCGTTGTGATGCCGAGATGAGCCTGCTCTTCCGGTGGCAGTGAGTCGCGAATGGATGCGACGGTGCGAACAAGCTCAGTCCAGCCGAACTCCTCGCGCAGGTCACCATTTCTTTTGAGTGCGAATTCTCTGAGCGGTCCGCTCTGCGCAAATGGAATTACGACTGCGCTGATGTACGCCGCGACAAGTGCGAAGGCCGCAAAGTAGGCGGCTCTGATGGCGATCTTGCCGAACGCAGGCAGTTTCGCGGTCCAGCGTTCTGCTGCGACGGCGCCCATGGCCATGAGTGCTGGATAGGCGCCCGCAGTGTAGTAGCCGCGGCCCTTGGCAATGCAGAATAGCGCGATGGGAACGAGAGACATCCACGCCAACAAGCGGTAACGCTTATCACGCAGGAAGCAGATGAAACCGGCGATGCACAGGGGAACGGCGGCGAGGTTGACGCAGATCATCGCCTGATCGCGCCAGAATCCGTCAGCGCGGCCCTCGCCCACGTCACGTATGTGAATGTGCTGCAGGAAGTGGTACGAAATGAAGTCGTGCCGCACCAGCCAGACGAAATTGGGCAGAAAGATGAGCAGCGCAACGCCGATGCCGGCCCAGAACCATGGACTGCGAGGATAGCGGCGGGCCTGCGAGAACACAACACCAATGAGTATGCCGGCGATCAGGAAGGCGATTGCGTATTTGGTTAGGAGGCCCAGGCCCACGGCTGCGCCGATAGCAAGCCACCAGCGAGGATTGACCGTTTTGAGAAGCTTGACGGTGAACCATGCAATCAGAATCCACCAGAGATTGTCGAACGAGGTGTACTGAAACTCGGTGCCTCCAAACACCGAGATGGGAGCAAAGGCGACGGCGAGTGCCGCGGTGATTTGTGCAAGCCGGCCGCCGCCCAGATCGCGAGCCATGAAGCCGCCCACAACGATTGCCGTTGTTTGAGCTAGGACAGAGAATAGGCGAAGGCCCACCATCGACAAGCCGAAGATGGAAAGCAGAATGTGCTCGAGGAACGGCGTGAGCGGCGGATAGGGAACATATCCCCAATCAAGGTGGACGGCGTCGCTCAGGAACTGAAGCTCGTCGCGATGAAAGCCGTAGCGATTGTTGGTGAGCAAGTGAACGATGGCCATAGCTGCAGCGATGGCGAAGATGAAAAGGGAGTCCGAAGCGCGACGGTCGGGGCGGGTCAGAGTTGCCTCTGTGCCCGCCGGCAGCCGCCGCGTTTGCATTCCGGACTCCACTGAAATCTCTATACGGTGCGGCTCAGGCTATAGTTCCCTCGGCGCGCCGTTCCAGCGGATTTGGCACGCGGATGGAGGCCATGCCGGCTGCCGTTGCGGCCTGTATGCCAATGTCAGCGTCCTCAAAGACGAGACAAGATTCCGGCGCTACGCCCAGGCGCTCGGCTGCCAGCAGGAACGCGTCGGGAGCGGGCTTGCTGCGCTGGTAGTCTTCTGAGGCAACGATGGTGTCAAACCGGTCGAGCAGGCCAAGAGTATTGAGCGAGTTGACGACCGACTCGCGCGTGCTGCCGGAGACTATGCCGAAGGGGATTTTGCCGTGCTGCGCTTCAAGGTGCGCGATCACTTCAGGCACTGGCTTGAGCTGCGGCAATTGATCGAAGTAGTAATTCTCTTTGCGATCGGCAACTTCGACCACTGGCATGTTGAGGCCGTGCATCCTGTTGAGCGAAGCCACGATTTCGACCGGGGGCACACCGCCCCATGAATAGAACAGCTCTTCGTCAAATGGGCAGTTACACTCGCCGAGCGCTTTCTTCCAGGCGATGTAGTGGAGAGGCATTGAGTCGGCCACAGTGCCGTCACAGTCGAAGAGATAGGCTTTGAAATTGCCAGGGGGCAGGGTGAGCTTCATTCGAACAGGGAACTCCTTCTGATAGAAAAAAAGAAAATGATGTTGATTTTCGGTGATGCGTGTTCTGTAGCTTGATCAGTTCGCCGTTGAAGTCTCAACTGAGGGAACGCAGCCGCCTTCGCCGGGCTTGGTGGGCTCCATGTTGAGCGCGTTATTAAAGCGGTTGAAGTAGTTGAACAGTCCGATGGCGCAGAGCAGTTCGACAATCTCGCCTTCGTCGTAGAAGTTGCGCAGCTCAGCGAACTGCTCGTCGCTGACGGCGTGGGCATCGCGAGTAACGGTTTCGGCCAAGCGAAGGGCAGCTTTTTCAGCGGGCGTAAAGTCAGCGCGCGTGGGCCAGTCAGCAAGGTGCGAAAGCTGCTCGTCTGTCCAACCAAGATTGCGGGCCAAAATGGTGTGGCTGGCCAGGCAATAGGGCGTGACGTTTACCTGGCTGGTGCGGACGATGATCAACTCCTTGAGCTTGGTGGAGACTGTGCCGGTGTTCAGCACCGCGCCAAAATGCGCCTGCATGGTGGCGAAGATTTCAGGCCGATGGGCCATGACACGGAACATGTTGGGCACGTTGCCGCGCAGGGCAAAAGCCTTGTCGTAGAGTGCGGCCATCTCTGCGGTTACTTCGCTGCGATCGAGCCTGGAAATCCGGGACATTGGGTGCCCTCCTTAGTGCAGATGACGCAGGAAACCCGCGACCTCTTTAGCGTATCGCATCGGTTTGGTGAGCCGGTGGGACACGGGCTGGTTCGCGAATTGGAGCGGCGTTCCGGATTTGAGGGGGCTGAGTTTGTTGCGCAGAAGCAGAGCGGGATTGGGTGCTGTACGGCCGAAATGCCGGAAGGGAAACGGGTTCGGAGCTTTGACGAGTCAACGCCAGTTTGATACCTTGATAAAGGACAAATTAAAGCCAAACACTCCTCAGTAGCTCAATGGCAGAGCATTCGGCTGTTAACCGAAGGGTTGTAGGTTCGAGTCCTACCTGAGGAGCCAACGAATCAATAACTTACAGCAAATTTCCTGATTCTCAACCCCACAGAACCCCACGATAAAACGCCTCATGCCGCTACAGACTTATCTGTCTGTTTTTGCCCTTGTTTGATGAGCATCTGCACAACCTTTGAGTTCGCTTGTTGTTTTGATCTCAGGGTTGCGTTGCCGTAGACATTCATGGTCGTTGCTACGTTGCTGTGTCGCATGAGTTTTTGTTGCACGCCAATCGGAGCACCCGTCTCGTCCAACAGTGAACGGTACGTGTGTCGAAAAGTGTGCCAGCCGATTCCATGAACCCCAACCTTTTCCCCAGCGGGTTTCAGAACTTGCTGTTGAATCATGCCTGCGTAGTAGCAACCGCCGGTGACATGCGAAGGAAAGACCAGCCCCTCCGAACGCTCACCCTTCCAATCGAGCAGGATTTGAGCGAATGCAGGATCTAGGGGAATGTCATCATTGGAAGCTTCGGTTTTCACTTTGCCGATGCGCCCGTTAACAACTCCCTGTTGAACAAGCATCACCCCAGCCTTAAAGTCGATATGTTCCCAACGGAGTGCCAACACCTCAGACACTCGCAACCCGGTACACATCGCAACAACGGCCATTGTCCTGTGAGGCTCATGCAGAACGGCAATCAACTCCTGAAAAATTTCAGGAGTCAAAATCTGCGGTCTCTTGAGTCTCTTGCTCGTGCCTTTCAATTTCACGAGTTCCATTGGATTGCGCTGAATCTCAATCAAGCCCCAAAGCATCGCCCGCTCGAACAACATATGCAGAAGTGCCCGCACTTGCCCGCGTGTTTTAGGGGACAGGGGCAGAGACTTCAGCCATTCAGTTGTTTCTAACGCTCGAACGTCTACCAGTGGCGTGTTGCCCCATTTTGGCCTGATGTGCCTCTTGAGGTAGCTACGATATCCGGCAGCCGTGCTGTAGGAGAAACCGTCTGTGATGGTGGTTTCTCCGGGTGCCTGTTTCAGAATCTCTTCTAGGCGTTCTTCGGTTGAAAATCGGTCAATCACCAATCCCAACGTTGGATTATTGTTTGCCTTGAAAGATTCCGGGCCATTAATTCGCAACACATCCTCTTGTAGATGGATGAGTGCTTTTGTTTCGGTTGGGTACTCTAATACGCTGAGCGTGAGTTGGCGCATAGGGCTTCCAGATTCCGCATGATTGCGGAACCTGTATTCCCAAACGTCAACCCCAGATTTGCGATGCACTTTTCTCAGACTTCCTTTTTGATACCGATTCCGCACGCTTTTCAAGGTTTTCCCCCAAATACTTGCGGAACGGCTGGCTGTAGCCCATTCTCAAGAGATCGCACCCAAAGGTCAAGCGCGGAGAGTCGAAAACGCCAGTATTTACCCATACGAATACACGGCACAGTTCGGGCGCGTGCAAATCTTTGGATAGTCTTCGTGTGGATCTTCAGGTGTGTAGCGGCCTCCTCTGCCGTCAGCAGTCGTTCAAACAGCGATTCGTCGGCGGCAGATCCCCAGACATGAGGCAGAACGATTGAATGGCTCATGCTGCCTCCCTGCCGGACGCGCACAAGTCCCCAACGGTCCCCGGCAAGGGGCAGGAATCGGCAGCGGGCTTGCTGATTACCGCAGTCTTGGGCTGCAAAGCCTTTTCAAGATCCTTCTTAGCTTCCCTCACTAAGTACGGGCTGATACCTAGCTCGTTTGCAGTCTCTTTCTGATTCAAACCTTCCCCTAAACACCCGGCAACCGCAAGCGCAGTTTCATCGACTTCCAAGCCTTCGAGAATCGACACCTTGTTTATGTTTAAGTCGCGCAGGTACTGCAATGCGGTGTCCAAATCCTGCATACCAATTTGATATTTGTCTCCGTGCTCCACCTCGTCTTCAGTCTCTTCGAGTTGGACAAACATCTGGATACGGTTGCCTTCTTTGGTGAGTTCGCCATTCTTGAAGTTCATCCAGCAGACGTTAACCCAATTGCAGAACGGGCTGTCTTTGCGGAACTTTCCTGCCTCTAACTTTTCTTTGATGTGCATTACAAAGTCCGCTGTAACGTCTTCGACAATATCCGACTCAATCAGCGTATCGTTACCGAAGCCCGTTTTTGCTTTGCGCCGAACATAGCGGAATAACTGCCGAAAGAACTCCTCAAACTCTACGCCCTTGGGTTTCGATTCAGATGCGGCATAGGCATCATTCAAAGCCTTCTGAGTCGGGTTTGGCTCTTGAGGCTTTTTGTAGTTAGGTTCTTTGCAGATTGACCTAATTGACTCGCCGTTTATCAAGCGGCCCTTTACCCTCTTACGAGATTCGATTCTGTCGTATGCGTAGGGATTACCATTTATGACCTCTGCCGTAGCTTCACAAAAGACAAGCGACCTGTTTGAGTAGTCTTGGACAAAAGCGCAAAGGGGGGAACCCTTGCGATGTTCCCGCACAAACAAGGGTTGCGTTGATTGGTGGCGAGGGTCTGCAAAGGTGCGAGGGCCGAACTTGTACGAATCAAGCGCAGCAAGGTCTTCTGCCGTGTCCAAGTAAACAGACACGTCCTTATCGTCAACGACAGGGCTATCTGGCTTTACGTATACCCGTGGTCCTTCTGCCCTTACCGGGACACTGAGAATTTCAAACCTCTGCCCGAACTTGTAGAACTCAAGTGCAGCGCGGGCTTCCGCTGCCACGTCCTTATTAGTGGAGTCCATCGCGGTCAAGAGTTTCTGAGGGCAGAGACTCGGGGCATTTGGAGGGGGCACAGCCTTAGCAGACTTGGCAGACTTCGAGGGCTTGAATCCTGGGCCATGCTGCCCGAGAACCCGGCGGGTGATTTTGGGTTGAGTGTTGAGCGTGGAAGTATCGGCGGGCGCAACTATAGCTTTAGCGGTGCTGGCTTGCAATCTATATCCCCTTTAATCGTGCGGTAAGGGGCCAATAGTTTCATTGACCATGATTTGAAATGGACCTGCCCCAAAATACCGGGGTGATCGACATTTCAGGCATCATGGCAGCCTGCGGGCCTTTAACCGGTCACATCACGCGGTTGTGATGCGGTTCCGGCAATCTCCACCAAACAAGGTTGTCAGCCATGTTTGCTTTTATCAAGCGAGAGCTTCGCCTATCACGGGTCTATGGATTGATATTTATGCCCGTGCTCCGGGTGTGTCCCCGGCTGTGTACTACGGTCGCAGGACGTATCCTGAAACCCACGTTTTCAATCAGCCGATATTTCATCAACCAATGTTCTAATACTACACCATTCCGTGATGAAGTCAAGCCCTAAATTGTTTGCTGTCTTTACCTTACGGCATCTTAAGCGTGAGTGCTCATACGCTCAACATCGGGGCAATTGTCAAGTAAAAAGTTCAGACTACGGTTCTGCCCTTTGCAGAGTGTGCAGCGCAGAAACACCCGTCCCTGTATCCGGGTGCCCCCGTGTATCCATCCGTGTGCCAGCGAACGCAGGGCGGTGCCTTCTTGCCTCTTCGTGTAGCATCCTCACACGATAGAAGATGATCGAAGCGGGCTGCATACGCTCCGGTTTGCAAGGCCACGAAAGGCGGGAACTATCTGAACTTTCTTTGGGCAGGATTTCACTTTTCGACCCTGGTTTCGTGTCTATGTTTGTAGAAGGCAGGACGGATTCTGCCCATCTGAGAATTATTTGAGTTTTCTATAGATATTTCGATTTTGATTTCACTTTTGAGTATCACTTTTCTGTCTATGTTATTAGAGAAGGAACAACCTTCTTTCTGTCCATTCGATTCTGAATGGCTTTGACCTTTAGGAATCAGTCGTTATTCAGAACTGCCAGCGAACCTGCGCAAGAGGCGACGTAAAGATAAACCTTAAGGACATTGACAATCCCCGTAGTAACAATGCGGGTCGATTCAGACTAGCAACTGAGTTATGAGGCCGTGTTAGACGGCTGAGTATGGGAACACTTTACGTACCCGCAACCATAGCCGACTACCCTAATCGGTTCCTCTTGCGTTAGTCCTGGCACTAACCCACTGTTTACAGGCAGTCAGGTAGTGATATCGGAGAGGGAAGGAAATGGGCGGACTTCTGGACTTTATCCAGCTACTTCTATTTTTTAATCAAAAAAAATCTCCATAGGTACAATTGTATCTATTCTTGTTTCTTCATCTGTTTTTTAGAATCTAAAACAACAATCCAAACAACTCAGTAACAAGCGGGTGAAGTGCGTCTAGTCAGACAGTTCCTCTGAAAAAATCAAGAATTCTGCCCCAACGGATAAGGTTGATATAGTTTTCAAACAATAAAGAATGGGCAGAATCTTTTGTGCTTTGTAAATATTTTCGCCGGAACCTAACTATTTACACACTATGCAGAATGGGGGCAGAAGGTAATCAGGACGGTTTGTATGTTCCGGGCGGCCCTGTTAGTTCACTGCACACTATGCAGTAGACTGCCTTTGTAATCAGCCGATGAAAAGAAAATGAAGTTATTTACAAATATCTTTCGCAGGATTTCACTTTTAGACCCCCGTTTTCTGTCTAAGTTATTAGAGAAGGAAACAAACACAACATCCAACCCGTTTCCATAGAAAGAACGCTCAAAATGAAAATGCTTCCAATCGAGCAAGTTAGAATCAACCTCGCCAATTTGCTGATTGAGCAGGTTCGTGAGCATTATCCAGACGCAGACGAAAGGGCCGATACGGACTTGGCAGGGACTTTCTTGAATGCCCTCGATATCTATAAGGATGAACTTGTCCGACTCAGGGACAATCTGCCGGGAGACCATGAGCGATTGGCCGAAGTCAAGATTGGCATTCGTAAGGCGGCTGACTGCCTAGAAGCCTTGTACGCAGATCAGGCGGATTCTATTCAGGGCTGGCACTACGGCGCAACTCCTAAGAACATGGTGCAGCACTATGCCAATGTTTTGAATCGGGTGATCCTAGAATTGACGGAATCTGTAATCGCAATCGAAGCCCTGTATCCAGAAGACAAGTGGTTGTTTGATGCCGAGCGTGCAGGATACGCGAGTGTTCGCCAGCAGTGGGCAGAGCAAGACAGATTAGAAGCCCTCAGCAAGACGAAACAATAAAGATTGAGTTTGCCGATTCTACTTTGCGGTGCGGTCGGCAATATCCCTTGGTTTGCTGAATACCCTTCCAGTGAGCCAAGGGGCAGACATTCGAATTGAGATTGTCGGGGGCTGCCCCGATGACAGCGCGGGCCTACACCCGAGCGTTGAATGGGGACGGTTAAAGGTGAGACTTGGGCCGTCCTGATTCAATCTCAAAAGACATTACAAGATCGCGGCTGTCTCCTCCCGCGTTGATTGAACCAAGGGCAGTATGAGGCGCAACAAGCCTCCTGCCCTTGTTCGATTCACAACACTATTGAGTTCGCTGCACACTATGCAAAGGAAAGAATGAACATGATACCCAAGAAAGAATTCAAGAATGACTATGACCTCCAAGTGTCCCTAGCGAGTTGCAGGGATACGGGAACGTATGCGTTTCAAGTTGACGGGTGCCGGTCACTTGCCCACAATGCTTGCGGCGTACTCAAGAGTGCAACGACTCACACGTTGCTTGCATACGCTCTGTTGAGTTGTCTGAAGGGCATAGACAAGAGAGCAGCAATGCGCGTCTTCATACAGACAGGTGAGATACGAACCCAGGTAAACCCGTCTGCCTACAATCGGCGGTTGAAGATCCGAATCAGATTGAGTGATGCAGAACTCTTAGAAATTCTCGAATCGGGATACAACAACACGACGCGCATTCATGCCAACAGGACCAATAAGAATCTGTTCATGGCATTAGTCACAGAGTTGAGACGGTTCGACCTCAGCTTTAGTCTTGTACCCAAAGCAAACATCCAAGGGCTTCACAATTGGGCGACCGTAGTCATCCCCAGTTTTAGTAGTCATGACATGGTGATGCCTTCAGCGGTATCCCAACTAATCTAAATTTGAGATTGGATTCAAGATTGGCCGTTGGCTTACGTTTACACGTATTTCTTTCACCAACGGTCAAAGCCCCACTTCGGAATCAGCCCAGCATTCTAGTTATGCGGGTCTACCTTGGGGGCGAGCGCGGGCGTGTGTGTGGCTATGAACTGCACACACGCTCAGTGTCTATCTTGTGACTCATTGAATGAAGTGAGTTGAATCAGGCGTGACGGGTAGCCCGTCGAAATCGTTGTGGCATTCAACCTTCAGGACCGTCGCACAAGTGTTTTATCTATGTTTCCAGTTCAAATACATTCCAGATTTGCCCCATATTCAATGATTCGCTAGGACTGATGCGGCTGCACAGTGTGCAAAGCCGTGTCGATTGATTGCACTTTGTAGATATAAGCATCTCAAACACCCTTTGTTTATTGTGGTTCAGCACCAATATCTATTCCCACCTAAAAACTAACACAACTAACTCGATAGGAACGCACACATGAGTATTTGGCCTTGGAATAATCGGGCAGCAGCCCTGAGTACGCGCAACAATCCGCTTGAGTCGCCAGCGGTGAGCCTAACTTCCCCCGCTGCCTGGGGCTGGTTGAGTGGTGGCCTTGGGTCCGACTCCGGCGAAGTGATTACACCCTATACGGCCATGATGGTCAGCACCGTTGCTGCCTGCGTCAAGACCATCTCAGAGAGCATCGCTTCGCTTCCTCTTGTGATCTACTCTCGTTCAAACAATGGACGCCAAGTGGCATACGATCACGCTCTCTATCACCTATTGGCAGATGCCCCGAACGATGAAATGTCAGCATTCACATTCTGGGAATGGGTGACGGTTGGACTATGCCTTCATGGGAACTCGTATGTGCAGATTCAACGTGACGCACAAGGGGCAGCAATCGCGTTGTGGCCCTTGCTGGCGAACCTCACGACTCCGATACGAATGCTAGATGGTTCGATTGCTTACAGGACCACTGACGGCAATCAGCAAGCCCGCGTTCTAGCATCGAAGGACGTTCTGCATTTCCTCATGGGCAGCCATGACGGGCTTATCGGGCTGAGTCCTATTCAGCAAGCAAGACAGGCAATCGGACTAGCAAGGGCAGCAGAGCGTTACGGCAGTCAGCTATTCAAGAATTCAGCCGTGCCAGCCGTGGCGATTAAGATCGTCGGGAAATTATCGCCCGAAAATAAGACTATTGCGCGTGAAGACTGGGAAAAGTTGCAGAGTGGAAATAATCAACATCGCGTTGCCATCCTAGATGACGGAAAGACTATTGAGCAGCTTGGCATCTCAGCAGAAGACAGTCAGTTTCTTCAAACGAGGAATTATCAAAGGGCAGACATTGCGGCCATATTCAGAATTGCTCCACACCTTGTAGGCAGTACGGAAAAGGTTAGCAACTCCAATCTTGAACAAGAAAACCTGACGCTGGTTACGCACACTTTGCGCCCGTGGCTGTCTCGTCTCGAATCTGAAGTCAGACGCAAGCTCCTGCCTACGGCAATCGGCAAGGGTGCGTATGTGGCAGAGTTCGACACAGCAGAATTGACCCGTGGCGATACGGCAGCCCAGAGCGCAGCGTTGACGGCTGGAATACAGGGCGGCTGGCTTAATCCGAATGAGGCAAGACACGCATTGAATCTGAATCCCGGCCCTGACTGCCTGAACGTCTATCACGTTCCGGTCAATTACCAGAACGCAGAACGGCTGTTAGATCCTGCCACGGTTGCACCCGTCCCGGTATTGGTTCCCACGGACGCACAAAGAAGTCTGCTTGCCAATTACAGGATGGCATTTCTAAGGATGTTTCAAGATGCGGTTTCAAGGGTAGCGAATCGCCCCATTGATAAACGCGCGTCTGCACTCGTCACCGTCTTTACTCCCATTCTGGAATCCCTTGCTGAACTTGCTACGGAGTCGGCACGGTCAAGTATGGGGCAGGATGAATTGACCCACGACACCGCAAAGTTCATTTCGGGCCACGTTGCGAAGATGGCAGAGCGGGCCGCGAAGTGGACGACAGAAAACACTGATGGAATTGCAGCCGATGAACTCACCCGCGCTGTGAAGTCACTTACGTTTGAAACATTTCGCGTTGCTAGTGAATCCCTAGCGAAGAAAGAACTGGCAGCATGAAGAATGAAATTCGATATTCAGCAGCAAAAGAATTAAGGGTACAGGTTGCCTCAGACGGCACGCGAACCATTACCGGCACTATCCCGTATAACTCACGGTCTTGTGACATTGGCGGGTTCGTGGAAATCATCGCACCCGGCGCGTTTGCGGGCGCTCTTGCACCTGGGGCAGACGTTTTGTGTCTTCGCGATCATGACCAAAAGTTGCTTATGGGCAGAAGTACAAGTTCAACGCTTGTACTCGTTGACAGTCCAGCGGGCTTGACGTTCCGTTGTGTACTGCCAAAAACCCAGAGCGCAATGGAACTTGCAGAGTCAATCGAAAGGCAAGACCTCACGGGCGTTTCCTTCGGGTTCACAACGAATGCGGACGTGTGGACCTCTGACGAACAAGGCAACGTATTGCGCACATTGGTTTCTGTGAACCTCGCAGAAATCAGCCCGTGTTCTTTCCCCGCGTATGCAGCATCCAGCGTCTCGATTCGTTCCTGTCCTGTTGAACTCAGGGCGAAGTTGAAACTAACAAGACGCACGAATGCAGACGGGTCGTGTGATTGCGAGTGTCCAGAATGCTTGGATGACGATTGCGAGAATTGCTCTAACGATAATTGCGACGATCCGAATTGCGAAGGCTGCCCCAATCAAGACGGGTCAGAGGACAGAAACTTTATCCCTGAAGACATGGGCCGATATATGCGCTTGCAACTCGCGATGCGGTCCAAGTAACAACTAACACCCGACAAGTTTAAGCAATAGGCAGAGCATCCCTGTGATGCTGGCTTGAATGCCGTTCTGCTCATTGCAGCGAGTAAGTGATTCGCCTGCGAGTCGCCATTTCGCATCTGTAAAGACCCATAACAAATGAATACGCAAGATTGAACGCGCTGCGTTGATTCGCATTCGTTCGTCTTGCCGTAGTGAGGCTTTGCGCGTGTAGCGCGTTGCTGTCCCTGCACCACTTTGTTCCAAGAAAGCAGCAAATTATATGTCTATTAAAGAATTGCAGGAAAAACGCAACAAACTTATGCAGGATGCACAGAAGCTCCTGAAGAATCCCACGGCAGAAACCCGCACCATGTTCGATGCTCAGATGGCAGACGTTGACCTTCTGGAAGCCGATATCGAACGCGCCGAACGCTCTGCCAAGTATGACGTGGAACAGCGTATCGCGGGCCGTCCCCCTCGCTCACAGCCCGGTTTCACTGCCACGGATACAAATGAGCAGGCAGCGGGAGAGCATCGCGCCCTTGAGCAGTACATTCGTTTCGGTAATGTCTCGGAAGAGAATCGTTCGTTCCTTCGCCCCGCTGGTATTGAACAGCGTGACCTTGGTACAGGAGCGGTTGCCGGAAGTATAACTGGCGGCGCACAGCTTATTTCCGAATCCTTCTTTCCCTTGCTCACTCAGGCTCAGAAATCCTGGGGTGCGTTAACTACGATTCTCAATGTCAAGAAAACCGACAACGGTTCGCCGATGAAGGTTGCTCTTGAGAATGACACTACCAACATTCTGAGTGTCATCGGTGAGGGTGTAGCAACGTCTGAGGCCGATCCGGTTTTGTCGGGGCTGATTTCCTCAACTGACTTTTGCTCTACGGGTGTTGTGAAGGTCAGTCTCGCGGAACTGCAAGACTCTGCCTTTTCGCTTGACCAATTTATTCGCGATGCTTTCGGCAAACGTTACTGGCGCGGTGTCAGCAGCATGATTAGTGCGGGTTCGAGTTCTGGCAACGTGCAGAGCATCGTTACCAGTGCCACGGTCGGCGCAAGTTCGGCTGCTCCTACGGCAATCAGCTACGGTGATTTCGTCAGCATCTACGGTGCTCTCGATCCTGCGTACATTGACAATGCAAGCTGGGTATTTAATTCGACGACTCGGGCTGCCCTCATGGGTGTGGTTGATACGTTGGGCAGGCCGTTGTTCCAGCCAAGTCCGAACGCGGGTGCATTCGATACGCTGTTGGGCCGACCAGTGGTCCTGAATCAGTATCAGCCAAACGCCACTGCCGGACTCCGCGCCGTAATGTTTGGTGACTTCTCCAGCGGTTACACGTTCCGTCAGGTGCAGGGTGATCTTTCTATCCTGCGGCTGAATGAACGCTACGCCGATACTGGCGAAGTGGGCTTCATTGGTTACGCTCGCATCGGTGGCTTTGCCACGGATGCCGGGACTCATCCGATCGTTGCCCTTCAACAGCACGCATAAGAACTAGGAATCGGGCTGCCTTGTGTAATGCAGGGCAGCCCCTTTTCATTTGGCTGAGGGGAGCAATGATTGTTATGAACGAACTCGATTCTAATGGAAGGCCGATGCTGCTTGGTGTTCGCGTTCTTAAGAGTACGGAGTCTGATGGCCTTGTCTTGGTTGAAGGTAGAACGATGAAGGTCATACTCGGAACCGCTCTCAAGCTGATTCGACTTGGCATTTGTGAAAGAAAGAACAAGAGAAAATCAGGCAACCGTAAAAGGAAAGCCATTGCAGAAAAAAAGGCAAGGCTCGCACTCTTGGCAAGCCCTGAAACCGCTATTGAAAAGGTGGAGTAATGCCAGCACGTAAAAAGAGTTTGACCCTTTTGAAATTGAGCGGCGGTTTGAAGGCACATCCCGGCAGATATGCAGACAGAACGGACCTCGCATCCTGCCCTAATGGAATTGGAGATCCGCCTTCACACATTTCGATTGCTCGAAAGAACATCTGGGCAGAACTCATTGCCCAATTGCCTGAAGGCCATCTTCAGAGCGCAGACAGGTTTTTGCTTGAGATCGTTACTGGCCTAATGGCGAAACAGCGCAATAGGCGCACCCTGATTACAAAGGGTGAAACATCTCTGCTCATGAATGCCCTTGGTAAACTCGGTTTGAATCCGATTGATCGTCAGAGGGTAATTATCCCGGTAAAGCCAACAGCGAGTGTCTACGCGCGAGGTTGGGATGAACTATAGAATCCAGGAACAAACTGCCCCTTGTCCATAATCGGATGAGGGGCTTTTTGTTGTTTGTCTCAATTGAATCGGTTGCCCTCCGCCCCACTCAACTACAGCAAAGTGTCGGGCATCCAGATTAAGATTATGTCCATAGCGAACCACAGTTCAGAAGCGAGGTTCAGCCTTTGGATGATCCAGAAGAACTTGCCAAAGAAATGATTACCGGGATGGTCTCCGAAACCGCCGCTAAGGTTCTGGAAAGCAAAGTTGTAATCAATTTGCTAAATCCCGTCGCAGTCGAGGTTGGTCAATTCCTCGGTGATATTGCCGGGATGGTGCGGTTTTATGCTACGGACAACATGGCTCGAATCTTCACGCGCTGGGCCAAGATTCGCGAAGGAAAACCTCCCCTCAAGCCCGAAGAATTCAAACGAGTGATACCTATGCTGCAAATGGCGAGTGTGCAGAGTGACGATGAGCTACAGGAGCGTTGGGCATCGTTGTTGGAAAACGTCGCGAACGACGCAAACGGTGTTCTTCCGTCATTTGGCCAGACTCTCGCACAGATTACATCGGCAGAGGCACGCTATCTAGATCGAATCTGGGAACGTGTGACGGCTCCCAAAAATTACAATTCTGGTAAGCGAAAAGGCAGAGATGAACTCAGCTACTCCAACCTCATTGACATCTACGATCCGAAATTGCGAGCGCCAAGCCCGGCAGAGATGCGTGTCTACAGAGACCGGATGTCCCCTGAGCAGTTGAAAGCGTTTGACGAAATGACGAACTTTGAACTGACACTCCATGATTTAGAACGGTTGAGCCTCCTTGAAAAGAGCGTGAAATTTGTGTCGGGCGATCCAAGACACTACGAATTCGGAGGAGAGCGAATCACCATACCGTCCGAGGACAGCGGGATGAAGACCAGCTATGCCCTCACCCAATATGGGGTCAACTTCATCTTGGCAGTCCAGCCCCCGACAACGCCTTCTCGTTAGAACGAATACGGAATTGTTCATCGACCATTTCTTCATTCGTCGCCGCACGTTTGTACAGCGTTACCGCCTTCGCGATGGTTTCGTATTCGTCGCTTGAAAGCGAAGTCTTGAAGTAATGCCCGATTGTGCGATTTGTCCTGTCTCGGTCACTGTAGAAACGAAAAGGTGCTTTGAGTTCAGCAAGCCCGTCCTGCCCTTCGTGATCATGGGGTGATTGCTATAGGTTCCAGAAACAAACTTGCCCTTTGTCCTTATCCCAGCGCGAAGCTGCCAGTCCTATCTAATTGGAACTTGTGATGGGGTGATCGGAACGTCGTAATTATGGCGCTTGAGAATTGCTTCTACCTCCGCAGCATTGCAGTGAGGTCCAGTCATTACCCTCGTGATGGGCAAGCGATTAGTGTCCTCGGCCCGCAGGCCAAACTCAATGTAGGGTATATTGATCGGCTTGTCGCTCCAACTCGCTTTTCTGTATTTGATCGGGACCAGCGGGTAATCCTTTTTCCTGCTGCGGGGAAGCACAAGACGCCATTCTTTCTCTTCACAGAACTTTGGGTTTTTGCAGTTGCTTGTCAGAACAAACAGCTCTCTATTCATGTCCTTAGTGCCCTGCATCAGCAGCTCTTTAATTTGTGTGGCAGACCTTAAGGTATAAGGGGCCTCGCCTGCGGCTGGCCAAATGCGTTGAACAATAGGCCACGTTCTCTTAAGCGCGTCGTTCTGTTCGTAGTCCGCCTGCAGCACGGCCATCTGTTCCATGAAGGGGTTAAGAGCCTCCAAGATTAATTCTTCTTGTTCATCTTTCTGATAGAGGCAAGGTGCCAATGTGGCCGAGGTGTCCAACTCAGCGGGTGGTCTCGCATGTCTCAGGTCAAATGCAATACTGACGCCCTTATAGTCCTTCCCGTATTCCTTCCACTGACTTTTCAAATCTTCAGCTGCGCTGAACGAGATAATGAAAACATCCACAAACTCCGGAGATACCACACCCTTCTCGTACGAAAGATCCAGCAGTGTCAGCAGTTCTCTGACGCCTACAGGTTGCGGCTTTAAAGCTTTCAAATAATCGGTTGCCACTTGTCGAGCAAAAACGTACTCTGTCGAGTCACTCGTAAATCGTGCCTCAGTTGCCCAGATCTTTCCCGAAGACAGTATCCCTTCGAGAGCCTGAGGTGATGTGTAGTGCCACAACTCTCGCGGGATCGGAGTATGGAAGAAGGCTTCGAGTTTCTCGCTGACACGATACATGAGGGCTGCCCGAACTCTAATGAATGAGCGGTTCTCTCTAGATTAAGTCCCCCCGGCACGCAAGGCGCAATCCAGACAGTGGGTGACGTGTCCAAGGCGACGGGCTGTTGTGGGCTGTTGCGTTCAGGCGGGTGCTGGGTGTTGGGGTTGAGGGACAGCATTCGGTTGAGCATTCGGTGCAGGGTGCTTTGGAATTGGGCCAGAATCAACCCCACAATAGCCCCACAGCAATTGTTCCCTATCGTTTCTTATCAACACTTTAGGCTGCCAGCCGTTCCGCGTAAGTCGTTGATACTACGTTGTTTATTGTTCTGTTAACCGAAGGGTTGTAGGTTCGAGTCCTACCTGAGGAGCCAACGTCTATTTAGAGTCAATAAGTTACAGCCAGCACTCCTGAAATATACCCAACAATAACCCCAAAATCTTTCGTAGCTATCCTGGCGCTGCATTTTGTCCGCTTCCATCGTTCGAACTTGCTGCAAGAGCCGGGCCGCAGCCCCCCACACCCCAAATATCAGTCAAATTCCGGGCGGGGATGCGCCTCTGAATATCCGATTCCATAACGGGAAATGAGACATGACCGAAAAACGAATCATTGAATCGAAGCCGTAATCAACCACACCAAAGTACATTTGTCTCAGAGACAATAACAGTATGAGTCCAGAAGATACCGAGCCTAGGCGCTATTTCAGCTCTCGAAAAGGGAAAGAGCCGATTTCCGCTAGGGCGGCTCATTGGCGACTCGTTAATCTCTATTTGGTTTTTCGCGACAAGGACTACTTCAAACAGAAGCTGGGCGCTATCAGGAACCACACGCCTGACAATGCCGAAAGACTAGCGGTCGTCCGTCTTGGTTTCAGTGCGTTTCCAATGAATGATTGGAAAGTCATCACTGAAGATCGAATTTTCGATGTAATTGAATTTCTCCATGACCACGTTTCGAAACCAGGCGAATTAACTTCATTCCTGTCGGATTCTGGGCTCGAATATCAGGACTATGGATCGTACGATGAAGCTGCTGGCAAAGAAGAATTCAGAGGCTCTGCAAACATTATTCTGTCCGAAGTCGGGAATGGATTCGAACTAAGCAAAGATGGCCAAATCCGTGCAAATGCTACTGGTGGAGTGGAGCATATTATCGGTGCGGAAATCGTGCCGTTCGATGAAACGAATGTGGATAGTAAGGTACGAACGGCAATTGAGAAGTGGCGAATGCGCCACACGACTCTGGAAGATAAGAAAGAAGCGATTCGACTTCTCGCAGATGTCTTCGAGTGGCTTAAGAAAACAAGTCAGTTGGAAAATGCATTGGTGACTAAAGATGAATCTGATCTTTTCAACATTGCCAATAATTTCTCAATAAGACACCACGGTCCAGCGCAAAAATCGAACTACGACCAGTCCATCTGGTACAACTGGATGTTCCACTTCTATCTTGCGACCTATCACGCGTCTGTTCGATTGCTGATGAAAAAGCAAGCGATGGCCGCCAAGACTGGCAAGGCGAACTCTAGAAAGGGCTAGAACGGAACGTCTTCTTCCTCAGAAGTTGGCTCTTGTAGTGCTGCTTTAGTTCAAGCGTTGGCTGTCAAATCTCACCGCGGAGGCGGAACTGATCGATATGTTAAAGAAGTCACTTCTATACGGATTAATGCTGTCGGGATTTCTAACCGTGGCAATCGCACAGGACAGCCTTGTCGCAAAGAAAAGAATGAGGCCCGAGGATCTTCCGACGGCCAATCTCATCAGCGCTCCAGGATCGAGCTTTGTGGCGGGGCATGTAAATAAAGCGACAACCATCATTGCCTACGGCGATCAGCGATTCACAGATCCTGCGAACACAACGGTGACCAATCCTAAAGTGCGTCATTGGCTTGTCGAGAAGATCGCGCAGGAGGCGCCGGACGCCGTATTGATGAACGGCGACGTTCCCTACAGTGGAGACGTGGAGAATGACTACCAGGTCTTCCACGCAGAAACCAAGCGCTGGAGGGACGAACACCTCAATGTCTATCCGGCATTGGGTAATCATGAGTTTCATGGCGACCCACAACAGGATCTCGATCATTGGTGGGCGGCGTTTCCTGAATTGAAAAACCGGCGCTGGTACTCGGTGCAGGTTGGCAAGTCAATCTACACGATCTCGCTGGACAGCGATACCTCTCTATTGCCCGGGAGCGATCAGGCCAAGTGGCTGGATGCGCAGTTGAAAGGATTACCCAAGGACTCTAAATTCGTGATCATCAGCTTGCACCATCCGCCAGTAGCAGACTTCCAGACGAGGATTGGAGTAGATCACAACCCCCGCCCGAACGAGATTGCGCTGCGAGACTATCTCGAAAAGATTGCTCCGCATTTGCAGGCGCGGATTGTTGTGAGCGCGGGTCACATTCATAACTATGAGCGCACTGTGCGAGGAGGAGTGACCTATCTTGTTTCCGGGGGCGGCGGCGCTTCACCGGTTCGCGTAGAGCGAACACCTGAGGACCTTTATAGAAGCGATGATTTTCCGAATTATCATTACGTCAAATTTGTTCTCGATGGGAACACGCTGCGAGGAAGGATGATCAGGCTCGCCGACGCCGCTGCGGACAACCCGACCTGGCAGGTGCGGGATGAATTCGCGATCGAAGCGAAGTAGCGGGCTCAGTTTGGATGGGCCAATGAGTCGGCTTCACGCCTCGTAAGGTTGGCAGCGAGAATTGAGGCGTCTCCCATTCTTGTGCCGCTAGTGGCTTGAGATTGCGCCCGCCGGCTTGAATTACTGCAACGTCAGATTACGCTATAGTCTGATCATGCCGACTCGTCTGACCCTCCTGTTTGCATTGGCCATCTCAGGTCTGAACTCAATAGCTGCGCCAGGCACGTCTGCAGCGCAATCGGCTCCGCTTCGACCTAGAGTTGTGATCGTTGCTTATTTTGAAATTGGTGCAGACACTGGCGATCGTCCCGGCGAACTGCAGTATTGGGTTGAGCGCGACCATCTCACTCGCACGATCGCGGTTGCTGGAATGTCGCGCGCAGTTCGCACCAATAACGATGGCTCTGAGATCGCGATTGCGATAGGTCCAGGCAATATCAATCCCGCGGTCAATCTGATGGCGCTTGGCGGTGATCCGCGTTTTGATTTGCGCAACAGCCATTGGCTTATCAATGGCATCGCCGGCATTTCACCAGCGGACGGCACAATAGGTTCGGCAGTTTGGACCGACTTTGTTATAAACGGCGACCTTGCAAAAGAAATCGATCCGCGCGAAAAGCCCGCGTCGTGGCCGGATGGATTCCTGTCGCTCGATGGAGATTCGCAGAGCGATCCGAAGAGCTCCAGTTGGGAAGATGACGTGCGTACCTGGAGCGGAACAGACGCACACGCCAATCGTCGCGGAAATGTCATACGGCTTAATTTATCGCTGCTCGACTGGGCCCTTCACATGACCGGCAACATAACGTTGCCCGAAGATGCGGAGATGCGTAAGCTGCGCCTGCGCTATCCGGGGTATACAGGAACATCTAAAGGTCCAGCCGTGCAGAAGGGAGCCAATCTCGCAACCGAGATCTTTTGGCACGGCAAGCTCATGGATGCATGGGCGCATCGTTGGGTGCAGTTTGAGACGGACGGCGTGGCTCACCTCGGTACGACTGCCATGAACGACACCGGCACTCTGCTTGCGCTGCACACGCTCACGTTGCAGGGAAAGGCCGATTGGAATCGAGTACTGCTGCTTAGGACCGCGAGCAACTTCGACATGCCGCCCGCAGGAACATCGGCGGCCGAGAATCTTGAAAGTGAGCGTCACGGTAGTTATACCGCTTACTTGCCCGCGCTGGATGCGGCTTACACGGTGGGGCATCCAGTTGTGGCCGCATGGCTCGGCGAAAAATAGCTCTGCGCAAAAATTCGAATGGCGGGCAGTTCGTCTCCGCGTCAGTCCTATTCGGCGCGTAGCGCTGTAACCGGTTCCACCGCAGCGGCCCGGCGCGAAGGCAGATAACACGCGAGCCACGCGACTGCGAGAATTAGGGCGGTCATGCCCACATACGTTCCGGGATCAACCGGGCTCACGTTAAATAACAACGACGACATCAGGCGCATGGCCATGAATGCCGTTGCAAGTCCAAGCACCACTCCGGTCATTGCGAGCGCAAGTCCCTGCCTGACGAACATGCGCGTCAATTCCTCACGCTGTGCGCCCAGCGCCATGCGGATGCCGATCTCGCGCGTACGTTGCGAGACCGCATACGAGATGACACCGTAGATTCCGATGATTCCGAGCATGAGAGCCATTCCCCCGGCAACACTCAACATTACGAGCGTGAATGAGGTACGGGCCATTGATTTGGTATACAAACGGCCCAGCGTTGTCGGGTTAGCGAGTGGCAGATCCGGGTCAACGGACCATACGGCCTGCTGCACTTCGTTCATGAAAGCTGCTGACCCCGCGCGGTTTGAGCGAATGACAAACCAGACGCTGCGGTTCACGTAATCCTTCTCATTGCCTTGAAAGTGATCGAGGAGCGTGGGCCAGTACACGGTTGTCGGGGCCGGCTTGTCAACACCGTCGTCGCGCGTGTTGGCCACCACGCCTACAACCTCAGCCCATTCATCCGTAGTGCCAACGCGCACGCGCTTGCCAAGTGCATTGAGTGGAGACTGCCAGCTTTCGCGCGCCAGACCTTCATTCACAACGACGACGTGGCGCTTCTGGTAGGTGTCGTCCCAGGTGATGTCGCGTCCCGCTAGCATGGGTGTTCCCATGGTTGTAAAAAAACTGGGCGAGATAAATCTGAAACGGCGAATGGGAGGCATTTCGCCTGCTTTATATGTGTGGTCCTCTGCGAAGAGTGGATTAAACATTCCGGCGCCATTCAGGGGAACCGAGGTGGTGTATGCGGCAGAAGTAACTCCAGGTATGGATGCGATCTTGTCGCGCATCTCCTGCTGCAGGTGAACCACCCGCGCTAGGTCAGTATCAGGAACCTGAGTGGGTGGAATGTATATCGCGAACGTCTGCAAAGAACCTGGATCGGTGAAGCCCAGAGATACATGCGTGAGCGCAACGAATGTGCGAATCATGAGGCCTGAGCAAATGAGCAGTACAAGGGCAAGTGCCACCTGAACGACGACCAGGGCCTTGCGCGCGCGGTGTCGCTCGCGTCCCTGGCTTAGCGCTCTGCCACCTTCGCGCAATCCACTGTAAAGGCTTGAGCCCGCGTACTTGAGAACTGGAAACAGGCCAATGACGATGCCTACCAGCAGCGCGACCCCAAGCGTAAACAGCAAAACCGGAACGTCGATGCTGATTTCGCGGAGTCGAGGCAGTCCGGTGGGAGCCGCTGCAATCAGAACGCGCAAAGCTCCATAGGCAATGCCAAGTCCAAGGATGCTGCCGGCGAAGCCTAGAATCGTGCTCTCGAAGAGTATTCCCGCAGCGATGCGCCCGCGTCCCGCGCCAAGCGCGGAGCGGACAGCTAGCTCCTGACGGCGCCCTTCAACGCGAACGAGTAGCAGGTTTGCCACGTTGGCACACGCAACCAGAAGCACAATGGCTATGGAGCCCATAAGGATCCAGAGGACGTTGCCGATATCGCCGACGACGTCCTGCTTCAGCGGATGCAGGTCGGTTTGAATCTTCGCTTCCTCAAAAAGGCTCTCGCTGAATCCCTGCGGCGCCGGGAAGCTTCGGTTGGCAACCGGTACAAGGCGATTCAGATCCGCTTGCGCTTGCGAGAGAGTGACTCTGGGTTTAAGACGCGCAATGGTGGTGCCGTCGAAGTTCCCAAGCCGCACCTTCGATCGGTCCCATTGCATGGGCAGTAAGAATGCAGGTTCTTCCTCGTCGAGAATGTGAAAGTTCTTTGGAAGTACGCCGATAATTTGGCGAGGCTTTCCATCGACGATAATGTTGCGGCCGATGGCCGATGGATTGCCACCATATCGCTGCAACCAGTATCCATATGTAATGAGCGCCGTCTGCGGTGCGCCCGCCGAGTCGTCCGTGCGAGTGAACAAACGGCCGAGTGCAGGCTGTATGCCAAGGATTGGGAGCAGGCTGCTGGTCACCCGGACGGCTTGCACGTGCTGTGGTTGCCCTTCGCCAGTTACCGCCATTGAATTGCTTTGATAGACACCAATCTCGTCCAGTGTCTTGTTCTGGTCGAGGTACGTGAAATACAGATATTGCGCACTTGGCATCTTCTGCATGCCTATGCCAGGAGCCTTGTGCCACACACCAACCAGCCGATCGGGTTGCGGATAGTCGAGAGGCTTGAGCAGTACACCCTCAACCACGCTGAAGATGATAGTGTTGGCGCCGATGCCGACAGCAAGCGTAAGCAAGGTGATGGTGGTGAAGAGGGGTGCCTTGCTTAGTCTTCTGAAGACTAGCCGAAGTTGTTCGAAGAGTTGTGCCATGGACGGAACCCCTGCGCTCGAAGTGCACAACTTGCATGTGCCAATAGGAGAGCTACGAAGTCAGCCCGGAAAAAGTTCAAAGATGAGTGGGAAAAAATATGTGGGAAGGATGCGCGGAGGGAAGTACCTTGGGCGGAAACATGTATCGTCTCCGCCCGTGGGTTGAATTAGTTGGCGAGGACCGCGCGATAGCGGACCTTGTTCTTCTTCACCTTTTCGATGGCCTCGTTGGCCTTGGCCATCGGGAACGATTCGGTGGTGGCCTTTACGCCGTGGCGTGCGGCAACATTGAGCATCTCGCGAAGCCGGAAGGGGCTGCCGATCGGACTGCCGCTGATGGTGCGCTGGCCAGAGATGAGTGGAAAAGCTTGCACGCTTACCGGCGAGGGCGGAACTCCGACAAAGCACAGTGACCCGTTAGGCCGAAGTGACTGCAGATAGGTTCCCCACTCCTGATCGGCATTCACCGTGGTCAGGATGAAGTCGAGGCTTCCTGCAGTTTCTTTAATGGCTTTGGTGTCGCGGCTGTTGACAAAATGGTGCGCACCCAGTGCACGGGCTTCCGCCTCTTTGCCGGCTGTGGTCGAAAATGCTGTAACCTCGGCTCCGAACACGCGCGCAAACTGAACAGCGATATGCCCAAGCCCGCCGATGCCTACGATTCCAACGCGAGACGATGGATTGATGCCGTGCGAGCAAATCGGATTGTAGACGGTGATCCCGCCGCAAAGCAGAGGAGCTGCCTGTTCGCTTGGCAGCCCATCGGGGACAGGAATAACAAAGCGGGAGTTGGCGCGCACACTGCTGGCGTATCCACCATGCCGATGAACGCAGGTCGCTTCAGATTCGGAGCAGAGATTCTCAAGACCCTGCATGCACCAGTCGCAGCGGCCGCAGGAGTTCGACTGCCAACCGAGCCCAACGCGCTGTCCTATTTCGAGCCCGCGCACGTCGGCGCCTTTTGCCGCAACGGTTCCAACGATTTCGTGGCCTGGAATGAACGGATAATTGCTGATGCCCCAGTCGTTCGCAATCAAATGAAGGTCGCTGTGGCAAATGCCGCAGTGTGTAATCGCAATTTCAACTTCCTGCGATCCTAGCTTGCCGGGGTCATACCGAAATGGAAGAAGTTCAGCCCCGGCGGCATGAACTGCAAGACCTTGTATTTGAGCCATGGATCCTCTGTGTTCCTCTACGGGATTGAAGATTCGTGCCGGCTTGTTTACCCAAGGCGCCGGATGAAGCAAAATACAGCATGTGTTGATTCTTTAACTAGTTTAAACCGCCACCCGCCTCAATGTGTATGGTAATTACCTGGAATCCGGTCAGGACACCGCCGGCGGGTGCGTCACCCATCACATCGGCGGACTCGCTGTTCAAGCTCGCTTCCTGCGTGGGACGCATCGGTTCCAGAGCGTTAGCCATGGAAAGAGGCAGACTGGCCAGCATCTGCCCTGACACTGAGGCCTGCGTTTCAGGCACCAGCATGCTGACGTAAATACGGTCCGCGGCATGCTGGCGGCGATCTGCGGCCATCACGGCATTAAGGTCGGGCTGGCGGCCGGGCAAACGCAATCCGGTCATGGTGCGATCGAGAGTACCAGAATCAGAAACCAGAATGCGCACGTTCCCCGCACCAAGTCGAGCCGGAATCGTGATCGGGATTCGCACATTGCGCGTCGGCTGCTTCCACGGGCGAAGAGTTACTTCAAGCATTACTTTTTCGCCGGCGTGTGCGCTGTCGTTTGAAATTAGTCGAGCCCCTTCCAGTTCCACACCAAGCCGGCGCGGAACAGCCTGCACATGGATTTCAATATCGCGCACCGGTGACTGCCGCGCGCTATTGGAATACAGTTCCTGAAATTGCTCGCCGGCTAAGAGAGCAGCCTGCATGGGAGCAGGATTGGTTTCTCCCGGCGCCGCCCACACATCCAACGGGGAAGCACCGTGTCCTTCGATGGCGATGTTACCGGTCAAATGATATGTGGTGGTGTTGGTGCTGTCGTTTGACTGCAGCAAGGATTGGTATAGCACCACCGCCATGGCCTGCGGCGTCAGAGCCGGCAAATCGAGTAGTTCCACGTTCAGCTTGCGCGTGCCCTCGGGCCTTTCAAACGTAATATGCATGGGGATCATGCGGGCGCGCATGCCAAACACGCCGCGCACGCCGGCGTCTCGATCCTCAGTGAACGCGCCAATGTTGGCACCCGTGTTGATGATCTTGAATGCATTCAATGGCGACGCGAGCGTAGTCACCACTTCCGCCGTAGTCATCGGGAGTGAGACTGTTCCGGCCTGCAGAATCGGATGTCCGCAAGCCAGCAGCTGTTTGGGGTCGACATACGTGACGGTGCAGGTTGCGGAGATCTCCATATCGCCGCGCACCAGCTGCGCGCTCACAGCCGAACCCGGCAGAATGCTCTCCTCAGCTTTTGCTGAGGGCTCCATCCTGTCCGCTTCAGAACTGCCGCTGCCCATGCCGCCGGCGGAAACCTGGTCAAGCCCCGTGCCGGCCATCTTCTGCTGCCAGAACTTTACAGCCTCCGGGCTGAAACCGTTCATTACCAGCGGTGTTTCCATCATGCGAAATTGCGTGTCGGACGTAGGCTGCGTAATGCCCGTGAAAGCTGTCTTATCGAGTGTTGCCGAGGCGGTAACGGAATCGTCTGGCTGGCTGTTGTCGGCTTCGCGCAGGTTATTGCCAATCGGCAGATCGCGCACTTCAATCATTTGCTCAATAGGCGTAATGCCGGCGATTGGATCTTTTGCAAACTGGCCGATGCGGAACGAAAGCGCCCCGAGCAGCTTAGTCCCGATATAGACCGGACTTCCGCTCATGCCCTCGACGACGCCGGTATATTCCGGCTTGGCGCCGTGGAGCTGGGCCAGAATCAGGTCGTGCCCCGGACCGCGCGCTCCGCGCAATACGCCCAGGATCTCTACATCCATAGGCTCGGGCTTGGTGCCTGTAAATACCGTCCAGGCAGTAGCTTTCATGCCGGTTCGCACCTGGCTCAGCGGGAACACACCGCCGGTCGAGGGCGGCGGACCGGCCTGGCCCAGCAAATATGCCGGAGCCATGAGGACCGCGACGAAAACGGGGAAACGTGCGATCGCTTGCTTCAGACGATATTCCACGTCTATAAGAGTACAGCCGAAGGGGGTCTACGTTGAACCCGGGCAGTGGAACCGGCCCCGAAGCTATCCCGAAATCCCCTTAATCCCGTATGCTGTTCACCAACAGAGGTTGCCATGTACACGTCGCTTCGACCAGTTTTGATTGCACGCCGTTTTTCCGTTGCCATGCTGTTCATCGCGCTCACTGTACTCGCAATTAGTCCCAGGTCGCAGGTTCAGGCGCAATCCTCTGGCCAGAAATCCCAACAGCCTCAGCAGCCTGACCAGGCCGCACCAGATTCCGGCGGCCCCGGAGGAGACACCGGGGTCATCGCCGTTCCAAAAAAGAAGGACGTGCCCGAAGACGCGCCACCCCCGCCGGCCCCTGCGGAACGCAAGGTCAAGAACCCCGAGGAACTGGGCGCCGTCTCCCTTCGCCTTGAAGTGCCTGAAGTCACCGTGGACGTAGGCGTGCTGCTTGAAAAAACACATCAGTTCGTGCCCGGTCTCAAACCGGCTAACTTCCGCGTTTACGAAGACGGTGTAGAGCAGAAGGTCATCGGCTTCAAACGTGTCGAGGCTCCTATTACCGCGCTGATGGTGTGCGAATTTGCCTCCAATGGCTACTGGTGGATCAAGGGCAACGACATGATCAATGCCGCATATTCCTTCATGCAGCAGTTGCGCCCGCAGGACTACGTGGCCCTGATGACCTACGACATGCGTACGCAAATTGTGACTGACTTTACCCAGGACAAAGGCCAGCTCTTGCAGGCGCTCAACACACTGCAGATACCTGGATTTTCTGAGACCAATGTCTTCGACGCCCTGTATGAATCGATCGATCGGCTAGAACGCATTGACGGGCAGAAGTACATCATCCTGATCGGCACGGGCCGCGACACATTCTCTAAGCTCACCTTCGACAAGATTCTGGCCCGCGTCAAGACCACCCGAAATATCACCATCTTCACCATCTCCACAGGTGGCGCGTTGCGCGCCGTCACGGAGGGCAGGGGAGGAATGGAGAGTTCGATTCGCGACATGGACTACCTGCAGGCCGACAACGAGATGAAGACGTTCTCGAGCTTGACCGGCGGCATGAGCTTCTTCCCGCGCTTTGCCGGCGAGATGCCGGAGATTTTCAGCGACATCAACGCCAACATCCGGTCGAAATACGAGATTATCTACAGGCCTACAAACTCCAAGCAGGATGGGACCTACCGCAAGCTGCGAGTGGCGCTGGTAGATGACGAAGGGCAGCCCTTGAAGTTCCAGGACCAGAAGCATAAGCCTCTGAAATACGACATCATTACCCGCGACGGCTACCGCGCTAAACAGGCCGTTGAATAGGAGCGCAACTTTCAGCTCTCAGCTATAAGCCACATCGCGCACTGGTGTTCGAAATCGGACACCTTGGCGTTGTAAGCGGTCACTCGCCTGGCCGATACACCTCTTGAATATCAAATAAAACCTTTTGTTTTCAGTGAATAGCGGCTGAAACCGTTCTGGCATGCCGCGTGCAAGTCCCCTCCGTGATGGATATTGCGCGCCCAGACTTAAAGCTAAAGAGGAAGCGCCAGTTGATCATTTGGACTGGCGTCGCGGTGGTGGTTGTTGCTGGATTGGCATTTGCGGTCTCCCGGTTAAAGCCGGCTGCACCCACAGTTGAGCGCTCCACCATCTGGCCAGACACGGTAAAGCGGGGGCCGCTTCTGCGGCAGGTGCGCGCGTCAACTGGCAGCCTGGTTCCGCGCGAGGACTCGATTGAGCTGATCCCCGCGCAGACCGACGCCACAGTGGTTCGCATTCGAGTGCTTCCTGGCGCCCAGGTTACGCCCGACACCATCTTGCTCGACCTTGCCGACCCGCAGCTTGAGCAGGAAGTGCTGAACGCGCAGCTTGCCTTGAAAGCCGCGCAAGCAGACTACAAGAGCCTGCAAGCTACCCTGCAAAGCACCCTGATGGACAAGAAGACATCGGCGGCGCAGGTGAGCGCGGACTACACGCAAGACCAGTTGCAGGCGCAGACTGACAAGGCGCTCTTCGATCTGGGCGTCATCTCGGGACTCACCTACAGCAAGTCAAAGAACACCGCCGAGCAACTGGACGCGCAGCATAAGCTGAGCATCCAGCAACTCGATGTGAATCAGAAGGCGATCGAAATTCAGCTGGCTTCGGCGCAGACAAAGATCGACCAGGCCAAAGCGCTGCTGGATCTTTATCAGCGTCAGGCCAACGCACTCCAGGTGCGTGCCGGCATCTCCGGATCGCTCGCGCCACTGGCCACGCCCTTGCAGGTGGGCCAGCATGTGACGGCCGGTACCTCGGTGGCTGAAGTCATCCAGCTCGACAAGCTCAAGGCGGCACTGCAAATTGCCGAGACACAGGCTCGCGATATCCAGATCGGTCAACCGGCTACCGTCGACACGCATAATGGCGTCATCCCCGGACACGTTACGCGTATTGACCCGTCCGTAGTGAACGGAACGCGCACCGTTGACGTAACACTTGATGGGCCGTTGCCCGCGGGCGCGGTTCCACAGTTGAGCGTGGACGGAACCATCGACCTCGAGCGCATGACGGATGTGCTTTACGTCGGGCGTCCGGCGCTCGGAAACGAAAACACAACGTTGAGCCTTTTCAAAATCGATCCGGACGGCAAAGGCGCAACTCGCGTGCCTGTAAAAGTGGGACGAGCTTCGGTCAACGACATCCAGGTTGTCGAAGGTCTGCACGAAGGCGACACCGTGATTCTTTCGGATATGTCGCGCTGGGACAACGTAGACCGCATCAGGCTGGAGTAGGATTTCGCAACCCGTATTTCAAAAGAATTGAGAGGGGGATGGAATGGCATCGAATGGCAATCTGATTGAAATTGAGGATCTGACCAAGATTTTCTACACCGACGAGGTTGAAACCCACGCGCTTTCGGGTATTCATCTGACCATCAACCGTGGCGAGTATCTGGCCATGTCGGGACCATCGGGCTGCGGCAAATCCACGCTGCTCTCGATCCTAGGCTTGCTCGATACTCCGACCGGCGGACGTTATCTGCTCAACGGCAAACCGGTTGAGAACCTCAGCTTTGCTGAGCGCTCGCGCATCCGCAACCAAGAGATCGGCTTCATCTTTCAGAGCTTCAATTTGATTGGAGATCTGACGGTTGAGGAGAATGTTGAGCTGCCTCTCACCTATCGCGCCGGCATGCCATCGGTTGAACGCAAAAAGCGTGTGAAAGACGCGCTGGAGCGGGTCAACATGGCGCACCGCATGAAGCACTATCCTGCCCAGCTTTCCGGTGGTCAGCAGCAGCGCGTTGCCGTTGCCCGTGCGCTGGCTGGTTCGCCGTCGATCCTGCTGGCCGATGAGCCTACCGGCAACCTCGACTCGAAAAACGGCGAAGCCGTCATGCATCTGTTGGCCGATCTGCATCGCGAGGGCTCCACAATTTGCATGGTGACGCACGATCCGCGCTTTGCACGTCACGCCGAGCGCGAGGTACACCTGTTCGACGGCAAGGTCGTTTCTGAAGCGGAAATCGTCAAGCTCGAAGCTGAAGCGGAGGCGTAGTCATGTTATTCCGGGATCTGCTGCGCGATCTGCAATTCGCGTTGCGGCAACTTCGCAAAAATCCGGGATTTTCGCTGCTTGCCGTGGGCACTCTAGCCATGGGCATCGCGGCGAACATCACGATCTTCAGCTGGATCAACTCCACGCTGCTCGATCCGATTCCCGGAGTAGCGCACACCGCGAACATGATCACCATCATGCGCGGTGAACGCAGCGAGCATCCCACTCCCCCATTCTCCTACTTGGACTATGCAGAACTGCGCGCCGGCTCGCACAGCTTCACTGGACTTCTCGCGTATCACGACGACTACATGTCAATCACCGGATCAGGCAAGCCGGAACGCATCTATGGTGCGCTTGCTTCGTCAAATTATTTCGAGACACTTGGCGTGCAGCCCAAACTTGGCCGCGGTCTTCTGCCCACATTGCCGAATGAGCGAACCGGTCAAGCCGAGGCTGTGATCGGCTACGACCTGTGGCAGCACCGCTATGCGGGCGATCCTGGGATCGTCGGCAAAACAATCCAGATCAACTTGCATCCGTACACCATCGTCGGTGTGGCTCCGAAGGGATTTCACGGTTGTGCTTCGGGGCTGCGTAGCGATGTATGGATTCCGCTGGGGATGGATTCGTTGGTCTGGGGCTCAAATCGCATTAACGAGCGCGGCACCCAATGGTTGAACGTATTGGGTACGCTCAAGCCGGGCGTCGATGCCAGCCAGGCAGCAGGCGAACTCAACGTTCTCATGCAGCACATCGTGGCGCGCTTTCCAGCTGAGCACCTGGGGCCGAATCAGATTTCGACCGATCCTCTGTGGCGCTCTCCGTTTGGCGCGAACGTATATTTTTACGGAACGCTGCCCATTCTGCTGGCGCTCGCCGCGGTGCTTTTGTTGCTGGCTTGCGCCAATGTTGCCAATCTGCTGCTGGTGCGTTCAGTCGCTCGCCGTCGAGAGTTCGCCATTAGGCTTTCAATGGGCGCGAATCGCTGGCGCGTTGTGCGACAGATGCTGGTTGAGAATCTGCTGATCGCGCTGGCAGGCGGCGTCGCTGCAATCGCCATCACGCTGTGGACCGCAAACACGCTGTCCTATTTCCTGCCATCAACCACATTGCCGCTGGCGCTGAACGGCCGCGTCGATGGCCCTGTTATGCTAGCCGCCTTTCTAGTTTCCGTTTTGACTGCGGCTGTCTCCGGAGCCATTCCGGCGCTGCGCTGCTCAAGCCTTTCGCCCGTGGCCGTGCTTAAGGATGAATCGCTCAGCACGTCAGGCGGCATTTCAAAGTCGCGTCTTACAGGTGGCCTTGTCGTGGCGCAGATTGCGCTCTCGCTGTTGCTGCTGGCTTGTGCGGGACTGTTTGTACGCAGTCTGCAGAATGCGCAGAAGACAAATCCGGGTTTCGATCCCGATGGCGTCCTTCTCACATCGTTCGATCTTGATTCTTTGGGTTATACCAATGCCCAGGCCGACGAATTCGATCGGCAATTGCTGGCTCGTGTACATCAGTTGCCTGGCGTGAAATCGGTCACCGTTGCCGATTTCTCGCCGCTCAGTTTCACCATCCACACCTCCGATATTCAGCCCATGGGCTACTTGCCCCATCAGCATGAGTCAATGGAAGTAGACCGCGGGCAGGTCGGACCTGACTATCTTTCGACGATGCGTACGCCTCTGCTTGCAGGCCGCGATTTTACATTGGCAGACGATGCAAAAGCTGAGCGGGTTTCGATTGTGAACAAAGCTCTGGTTGATCGCTATTGGCCTGGCCAGAACGCCATCGGCAAGCGCATCCAGGTTGACGGCCGATGGTCCACCGTCGTCGGCGTGGCTGCCAATGGGAAATACAGGCGCATGGTTTACGATCAGGCTCCGCTTGTGCTGATTCCATTGTTGCAGCGCAACGCAGCGCAGCAGATTATTCACGTGCGCACCAACGGCGATCCACTTGCGCTGGCGTCTTCGGTTGAGCACACGATTCACGAAATCAATGCTGATCTGCCGGTCTATCACACATCTTCAATGAGAGAGAGCATGATGCTCGGCAACGTTTTTGAGCGCATCGCCGTAGCATTCGCAGGCTCATTCGGACTGTTGGCGCTGCTGTTATCAGCGGTCGGAATTTACGGCGTAGTTGCGTACAGCACAAAACAGCGCACACATGAAATCGGAATTCGCATGGCGCTTGGCGCAGCGCAGTCCGATGTATTCCGCGAGGTGCTTGGCCAGGGACTACGTCTTGCACTGATCGGGCTTGGCATTGGGCTCGCCGTCTCAGTCGTATTCACGCGTCTGCTGCGTGGAATGCTCTTTGGCGTGGGCGCAAACGATTGGCTCACCTTTGCCGTTGTTCCACTGGTCCTGTTGCTGGTGACGATGTGCGCCTGTTATCTGCCGGCGCGGCGTGCGGCCATGGTGGAACCCATGCGCGCGCTCAGAACTGAATAGTTAGTCATTCCCTTTGGAGTAGAAGCCCATGAATCGCCTGTGGCAGGACCTCCGCTACGCTTTGCGGCAATTGCGCAAGTCACCTGGATTCACGCTGACTGCCGTGATTACGCTCGCGCTTGGCATTGGTGCCAATACGGCAATCTTCACCCTGGTGCATGCCATCATGTTGCGCTCGCTTCCGGTGGCAAACCCCGCGCAGGTCTATCGCATTGGCGATACCGGTCAGTGCTGCGTCGACGGCGGATTCCCTGAGGATGCATCGACCACCGGCGACTTCTCCATTTTCTCGACAGACCTTTATGAGTACCTCAAAAACTCCGCGCCGGAATTCGAAGAACTGGCTGCGGCCCAGGCGGGACAGTGGGCTTGGTCGGTGCGGCGCAGTAACAATTTGCCCAAACATTTGCGTGGCGAGATCGTCACTGGAAATTATTTTTCCACCTTCGGCGTCGGCTCGTACGCCGGCCGCGTGTTCCAGAACAGCGACGATACTCCGTCCGCTTCGCCTACCGTTGTGTTGGCATATAACGCATGGCAAGGCGAGTATTCGGCCGATCCATCCATCGTCGGTTCCACCATCTATATTCAAGCGCGGCCCTTTACCATAATCGGTATTGCGCCGCCGGGCTTTTTCGGCGACCGGATTACAGACAACGCTCCCGACTTCTGGATTCCTGTCAACACTGAGCCGTACGTGCGCGGCGACAGCTCCATCCTTCATCATCAGGAGTCGCATTGGCTTTATCCGATAGGCCGCGTAAAACCCGGAACTGACATCCCCGCGCTGCAGGCCAAGCTCTCAGGCGCGCTGCGTCAATGGATCCTCTCGCGCCCGCAATTGATTTCGAATGGCGGCAACTTGCTGGTTCCCAAAATGCACGTTGTACTCTCGCCGGCCGGCGGCGGCATCCAGAACCTGCAGCAGGAAACAGGCAAGGGCCTGAACCTGCTGATGATTCTTTCGTCCGTAGTGTTGCTGATTGCGTGCGCTAATATTGCCAATCTACTGCTTGCCCGTGCCACTTCCAACCGCGCCGCTATCGCACTGCGCATGGCTCTCGGCGCCGGACGTTACCGCGTCATTGCGCAAACACTCACTGAGAGCGTGCTGCTGGCCTGCATCGGCGGTCTTGCTGGTCTTGGAGTCGCGTTCCTTGGCAGCCGAACCATCCTTGCGCTCGCCTTTCCCGATGCGCGGAATCTGGCCATCGATCCAAGCCCATCGCTGCCTATTCTTGGCTTTACTTTTCTGGTTTCGCTCGCCACTGGAATCTTGTTTGGAGTGGGCCCTGCATTACTGTCATCTCACGCGCAGCCGGCAGAAGCGTTGCGCGGCATGGCGCGCGGCGACGGCGCTCATCGCGACCGTATCTCGTTTTCGCAGAGATCGTTGGTTGTATTTCAGGCGGCATTGTCGGTGGTCCTGTTGGCTGCCGCCATTCTTACTACCAAGTCTCTGGCCAAAAAGGAACATCAGGACTTTGGCATCGTCACAACCAATCGCTACGTTCTCCATTTCGATCCGGCCGGCGCTGGTTACACCCCAGATCGCTTGCCGGCGCTTTACCGGTCGATGCAGGATCGTTTTTCAGCGCTGCCGGGAGTTACAAGCTTCAGCCTCTCCATGTACAGCCCTCTCGAAGGCGATAACTGGGGCGAATGCGTCATCCAGCAGGGCCACGGTGCGCCTGGCCACAACATGCCATGCGGTTCCACGTGGGATCGCGTCAGCACGCACTTCCTTGAGTCGATTGGCGTGCCCATCATTCGCGGCCGGAATTTCACGGAGCAGGACACCGCCGCAACACCGCTGGTTGCGATTGTGAACCAGGCGTTTGTTAAAAGGTTCTATCCAAACCAGGACCCAATCGGTCAACACTTCGGCATCGATAAACCTCAGTACTCCGGGAGTTTTGAAATCGTCGGCGTCTTCAAGGATTTCAAAATCAACAATCCTTCCCGTGATGTGCGTTCGGTATTCCTGCGACCGTTATCTCAGACCTATACAGGCTACAAAGAGCCGGAGATGATCTCGACTGAAACCCAGTCAATGATGATGAACGCCATGATCATCGGCTTTAATTCGCCGCAGCAGGACGTGGAGTCGTTGATCCGCCACACACTCGCCGGCATCGACCCGAATCTTACCGTGAATGACCTGCGCACGTTCCAGGCACAGGTGTCCGGCAACTTCAATCAGGAACGTCTGGTTGCGCGCCTCAGCAGCTTGTTCGGCGTATTGGCCCTCATCCTCGCTTCAGTAGGACTCTACGGCGTGATGTCGTATTTCGTTGTGCGGCGCAGAGGGGAGATTGGCGTGCGCATGGCGCTTGGTGCTACACGGTCAAGCGTGGTCGGCATGGTCATGCGCGGCGCAATGTGGCAAATCCTCATCGGACTGCTGCTCGGAATTCCAGCGTCGCTTTACGCAGGCTACCTGATGAAAGTGTTGCTGTGGGGCGTTGACAGCTACGATCCGCTGGCCATCGCCGGTGCACCGCTGATGCTGATTATCTGCGCCGCAGCCGCAGGCTTCATTCCCGCGCGCCGTGCAGCATCGATTGAGCCCATGCAGGCATTAAGAACCGAGTAGCTCACGTTGCAGCCATCCTAAAAGATTGGAGTGAGATAAAAAATATGATCGAACTCAAAAACATCGAACGCAGTTACAAGGCCGGGCACACGGAAACGTGGGTGTTGCGCCGCGTTGGACTCACCATTCATGAGGGCGAGTTCGTCACCATCATGGGGCCGTCGGGAGCAGGCAAGTCTTCGTTGCTCAACGTGCTCGCGCTGCTCGATGACGGATGGCTGGGCGAATACTGGTTTTCGAATACACCAGTGCACAGCTACAGTCGCAAGCAGCGTGCCGACTTGGCGCGGCAGCGCATCGGCATGGTGTTTCAGAGCTATCACCTGCTCGACGATCTCACGGTTGCTGAGAATATTGACCTGCCGCTTTCCTATAAGAACCTGCCCAGCAAGGAGCGCCAGGGTATGGTGGCAGACATTCTTGACCGCTTTCAAATCGTGGCGAAAAAAGATCTGTTTCCTTCGCAGTTGTCCGGTGGGCAGCAGCAACTGGTAGGGATTGCGCGCGCAGTCGTTCATGCGCCCGATCTGCTGCTGGCCGACGAGCCTACCGGCAATCTGCATTCCACGCAGGCCCGCGAGATCATGGAACTCTTCCGCCAGTTAAACAAGGCAGGAACGACGATCGTGCAGGTAACGCACTCTGAAGAAAATGCTCGCTATGGCAGACGCATTGTCGAACTGCGCGACGGTTGGATTACACGCGATGAAGTCCTGGATGCAGATCCAGCGGAGGTAGGCTCCAAGTGAGAGTTTCTCGATACAGTTTTCATCCATCGAAACTAAGTAAGCACGTGCAGGTGATGGCGGCCATTGTGCTGCTCCAACTGAACCTGGCACAGGCGGTTGAGGCGGCAGGGCAAGCAGGGCCGGCCGTGGCCACGGTATCGGCGCAGCAGTCAACTGTTGTAGATGCGCCGCTAAAGTCGCCGAAGGACAACATTCCATTTAACGTGTTGGGGCACGCTTCGCTGAACCCATTCGATGCGTATCGCGGCAAGAGCGTGCCGCCGCCAAGCCTGGATAACTCCACGCGTCTCGATTCGCTGATTCGCGACGGGAAGTTGTATCTGCATTTGCAGGATGCAATCGATCTTGCCCTCGAAAATAATCTCGACCTGGTGATCGCACGATACAACATACCCATCGCGCAAATGGATGTACTGCGTACTTCAGCCGGCGGATCCCCGCGCGGCGTAAATACGGGCGTGGTGTCGGGAACTCCGGGAGGAGCGGGTGGCGCGTTTGGCGGCAGCTCCGGTGCAGGCGCCGGCGGTACATCGGGCGGTGCTGGTGGAGCTGGAGCGGGTGCTTCGGGCCTGGTTCAATCAACCTTGGGCACCGGATCTAACGTCAATTTCTATGATCCTTTGATTACCGCAAAAACTTACGTCGATCACACCACGCAATTGCTGCCCAACCAGGTGCTCTACGGCGTGCCGGTTATCCACCAGAACACGTTGCTTGGAAATTTTACTTATCAACAGGCGTTCTCCACCGGCGGGTCGGTCCAGGTAGCGTGGAACAACAATCGCCAGACCACGAACAGTCCGAACAACACACTCAATCCGGTGTTGAATTCGTATTTTGAGTTCTACGCCAATCAGCAATTGCTGGCCGGCTTCGGGCGCGGTACCAACCTTCGCTATCTGCGCATCGCAAAGACCAATCAGAAAGTGTCCGACATCGCGTTCCGCGCGCAGCTCATCTCAACGGTGACGCAGATCTGCGATCTGTACTGGGACCTGGTGAACGCCTATGATAACGAGCAAGTGGGTGAGCGCTCGGTGGCGTTTGCGACCACAACTTTGGATACGAGCCGCAAGCAACTGGCCCTGCAGGCAATCCCTGAGATGGATGTGTTGAAAGCGGAATCGGACTTGGCCACGCGTCAACAGGATCTGACCATCGCGCGTACCAATCTTGAACTGCAGGAACTCTATATGAAGAACGCCATTTCGCGTTCGCTCGACGATCCCGTTCTGCAGGACATGCCCGTGATTCCGCTCGACCACACCAGCGCGCAAGTCCAGCCGGGAAATGATTCGGTGCAGGACATGATGAATTACGCGCTCAAGAATCGTACTGAAGTGCTGGAGTCGAGCCTGGTGCTTGAGAACAGCGCGCTGAGCCGCAAGACAGCCCGCAACGCGTTGTTGCCTCAGCTTTCCGCTTACGGCTTTTATGCAGGCACGGGCTATGCTGGCATCGCAAATCCGCTCAGTCACCCTTCGACCAATCTGCCGTCGGGATTCGGCGGCGCAGTTTCCAACGCCTTTAATTACTCTTCGCCGGAATACCAGGTCGGTCTCCAATTGAGTGTTCCCTTGCGCAATCGCATTGCCAAGGCCGATCAGTATCGCACCGAGCTTGAGTACCGGCAGTCGCAGGTCTATCTTGAGGAACTCAAAAAGCGAATCCGCATTGAGGTCCGTAATGCGCGTTTTGCGCTTGAGCAGGGCGTTGGACGCGTGAGCGCCGCCCGGCAAGCCCGCGACCTTTCCCAGAGAACTCTGAATATAATGCAGCAGGAGCAGAAACTAGGCGCTGGCTCGAATCAACAGACACTGTCTGCTGAACACGACCTGGCCCTGGCCGAGTCCGCGCTGGTTGCGGCAGAGACCGATTACGAAAAAGCGCGCGTAGAGATGCGTCGCGCAGCCGGCTCCGTGCTCGAGGATTACGGCATCTCAATTGCCGCGGCAAAGACCGGTGTTGTGGAGGAAGACCATTCCCGCTAAGCAAGACAAAATCCGTGTTCTGGTTGCCGACGATCAGCCTCACATCCTTGAAGCCGTCGAACTGCTTTTGTCGCCTAACGGCATCGACGTGGATTGCGTGCGCTCGCCTCAGCTGCTGATGCAAGCCCTGAGCGAGCGCGACTACGATGTCCTGCTCATCGATTTGAATTACACCCGCGATACGACCTCTGGCCAGGAGGGACTTGACATGCTCACGCGCATCCAGGAATACGATTCGCGCCTGCCCGTAATCGTGATGACGGCATGGGGCAACATTGGACTCGCTGTTGAAAGCATCAAGCGCGGCGCGCGAGATTTTGTGCAGAAGCCGTGGGA
>Ga0265314_10000328_pt1 | contig 66888 bp, 52 predicted proteins | sample 4126metaG_FD_203106 | JGI IMG/M metagenome (GOLD analysis project Ga0265314, IMG submission 203106) | Rhizosphere microbial communities from Carex aquatilis grown in University of Washington, Seatle, WA, United States - 4-1-26 metaG | ecosystem: Host-associated > Plants > Roots > Rhizosphere >...
GTCGGCGCTTCAGCGCCGACGTAACCCCCGGAAAGGTCGTGCCAAAAAAGAAAGCCTCTCGCCGTGGCTGTCGGGCAACCGAGGCGAAGGCCGAGGCATCCGTTGTCGTTCGCATCTCATTCATGTCCGAAACCCGTGAAAAAATGTGCACGGTGCGTGGATGAAATATTTCCAAACGCGGCGCGTTGCGTGTCATGAGCGTGTTTTTCATTCGAGGTGTAAAAGTATGCACCGTTGTGCACCCTTCCTTTTTCTTGCCGCGCCTGAACGAACGACAACAGCAACGACACGACAACCACAACTGATTGCGCGGCTACGTCGCCGCGCTTGCTCGACGGCCACGACGTGAGGCTTGCCGACCACTGCGCTCCTTTGCCCCCGGCTGAAGCCGGGGGTTACACTCGGCGCTTGCGCGCCTTGAACGAAGCCCCGTGAACGGGGCTGACGACAACGGCAATGCGCGCCCAAACCTCGCGAAAAAATGTGCACGTTGGTGCATGGTTTCTTCCAGCACCTGCGCTCCTTCTATTGCCGCGTTTGCCAGACCACGGCACACGGAGGAGTTGGAAAAAGCTCCTCCGTGGCACGCGTACGACCTCAAGCCTACGCCCGCGCGCCTTGCCAACGGCTTCACACTGGCTGCAAACGGCCGCAGCCAGTGCCACCACGGCCACGGCGCGCAAGCCTGCGCAAACACGCATTGCCAACGGCTTCACACTGGCTGCTAACGACCGCAGCCAGTGGCACCACGGCTACGGATCGCAAGCTTTCGCCACGCGTTCCGCCAACGGCTTCACACTGGCTGCAAACGGCCGCAGCCAGTGCCACCACGGCCACGGCGCGCAAGCCTACGGATGCGCACATTTGCCAACGACTTCACACTGGCTGCAAACGGCCGCAGCCAGTGGCACCAAAGCCACGGCGCGCATTAGACAGAACATCTCCGTATACGCGCGGGTGGGAGCCGCGGCATTTCGAGGCGATTCTGTCGATTAAATTGTGCGCGCGGGCGATGAATTCACGTGGCGCTTCCACCATCACACAGCGGAAAACCATGGATCGACGAGCACACCGTCGATGCGTGAAAACAGGCGCGTGGTTCGACCCAAACAAACGGATCCGCGACGCGGCGATTTATTAGACCGGCGCTGGGGCGGTGCGTTTCTCGAGTAAAAACACGGGCGCGCGAGCGAGACCATGCTCGCAGGGCATTTTCAAGTTGTCTGGGGTTTTGCCTCGGGTTGTGAGGGCCACCGGTTCCGCATTCGCGTCAGGTGGTCAGTGGCCCTGACATTTCAAAATTACCTTATTTACCGGCATGAGGCAAGGCTTTTGTCCGCCGTTTTTATAGGGAATTCAGAGGGTGGTACACTGCCACCTAGGACGAAATTCCCGAGGACCAAAAGAGTGACTCAGGGCCAAGTAAACGTAGCCTTGCATGCAGCCGGCGCGCGAAGGCGGCGTCAGGCTTCGATTCAGCAATATGGATTTGTTGGTGCGGACCGAAGATCCAAGCGGCAAATGAGGCGGGATTCAAAACAGCTTAGCGGGGCCCAAACGGTTCGAAGGAGAAACTTCTTGACCCGTCCAAGGTTGATGGCTAACTTACTTGCTGCTCCAGAGTTACAAGTGCGCTAGGTGCCTTCACGGCAGGTTGAAATTGAGGGATTTGGATGCGTAATTTCGGTTCTTCTTCGGATCGCGACGGCGCTTCGTGGCGCGCGCGTTTGCAGGATTTGCTGTCGGGCGTACCGGGCTTCCGCGCGATGGCGGCGATGGATGCCGCCGATGGCGGCGCAACGGGTACTTCGGGTGCGGTCGGCGCGCCGGTAACGCGCAAGGCCAGCGAACGCCGCGCGAACGCGCTGCGCAAGGCCAGCAAAACCAACGTCGCCGCGCCGAGCGAAAAGCTGCTGGGCGATTCGATCCGCGCATCCGCCGACTGGCTGATCAACCGGCAGGCTTCCGACGGCTACTGGGTCGCGGAACTCGAAGCCGACACGACACTCGAAAGCTACTTCATCCTGTTCAAAGTTTTCATGGGCAAGGGCAACGATCCCAAGATCCCCAAGTACGCCAAGGTGCTGCGGCAGGAGATGCTGCCCGAAGGCGGCTGGAACACCTACTATAAGGGCCCGCCCGAAATCTCGATTTCGATCCTGAGTTATTTCGCGCTGAAGCTCGCGGGCGTCTCCGCCGACGAGCCCGACATGCGGCGCACGCGCGACACGATCCTGAAAATGGGCGGCGCGACAAAGGCCAACACGTACACGAAGTACCACCTGGCCTGGTTCGACCAGTACGACTGGGAACACGTGCCGCACATTCCGCCGGAGATGATCTTCCTGCCGGCCCTCTCGCCGATCAACATTTACGACATGTCGAGCTGGTCGCGCACGATCTTCGTCCCGCTTTCGATTCTGTACGCGCTCAAGCCGGTCTGCCCGCTGCCCAAGGAATGCCACATCGACGAACTCTTCGTCGGCGGGCGCCAGCACGCGGACTTGGCGCTGCCGCGCACGCGCCAGCCGTTCACGTGGACCAACTTCTTCATGCTCACGGACAAGGCGCTCAAGATCGCGGAGAAATTCCCGATCCAGGCCGCGCGCAAGGCCGCGATGAAGAAAGCCGAGCAATGGATGATCCAGCGCTTCGAGAAGTCGGGCGGCCTGGGCGCGATCCTGCCGGCGATGATGAATTCGGTGCTGGCGTTGAAAGTGCTCGGGCACAAGGAAGACGAGCCGCTGCTGCGCGAAGGCATCCGGCACCTGGATGAGTTGGAGATTTACGAACCCAGCGACGATTCGATCCGCATCCAGCCCTGCCATTCGCCGGTGTGGGACACGGCGATCTCGACCTACGCGCTGGCGGTCGCCGAACCTGAACACGCCAGCCCCGCGCTGATGCGTTCAACCAAGTGGCTGCTTTCGAAGGAAGTCCGCACCCCTGGCGACTGGCAGGTCAAGAACCCTGCCCCGCCCGGCGGCTGGTACTTCGAGTACGCGAACGAGTTTTATCCGGACGTCGATGACACGATCATGGTCATGATGGGCCTGCGCAACGCGCACCCCAAGGAGACCCTGCCCGAAGTCGACCTGGCCATCGAGCGCGCCATGACCTGGGTGCTGGGCATGCAGAACGAAGACGGCGGCTGGGCCAGCTTTGACCGCGACAACGACAAGGCCTTCCTGACCAAAGTGCCCTTCGCCGACCACAACGCGATGATCGATCCGAGCACCGCTGACATCACTTCGCGCGTGCTGGAGATGTTCGCCACGATCGCGCCGGAAACCTATACGCTCAAGCACCCCGTGGTGAAGCGCGGGATGGCCTTCATCAAGGCGGATCAGTGCCAGGATGGCTCGTGGTTCGGGCGCTGGGGCGTCAATTACATGTACGGCACGTGGCAGGTGCTGCGGGGCCTGCGCCTGATCGGCGAAGACATGTCGAAGGGTTACGTGCGCAAGGCGGTCGAGTGGTTCAAGGACGTGCAGCTCCCCGACGGCGGCTGGGGTGAACGCGCCGACACGTACGAAGATCCGACGCGCAAGGGCTTGGGGCCGTCGACGGCTTCGCAGACCGCGTGGGCCGTGATGGGTTTGCTCGGCGCCCACCAAGGCGACAGCCAGGCGGTGCGGCGCGGCGTGAAGTACCTCCTCGACACGATGGCCCCGAAGGGCACGTGGGAAGAAGACGAGTGGACGGGCACAGGCTTCCCGCGCGTGTTCTACCTGAAGTACCACTACTACCGGCATTACTGGCCCCTGATGGCGCTGGCGCAATACCGCCGGCACCTGGATGGCAAGCAGCCCTAACGCGAATTAATAGAAGGAGCATTCCATGACGATCCGGCTCGCCGGTGCCGCCCTGCTTTTGGCCGCGTGTTCGCTCAGCGCAGGCGAATCCTTCGACTGGCCGAATTTCCGCGGCCCCGCCCACAACGGGCAGTCGAAAGAAGCGGGCTGGTCCACGAAATGGCCCGCCGACGGCCCCAAGCAGCTCTGGAAGGCCAACGTCGGGACGGGCTTCGCGTCCTTCGCCGTGGCCAACGGCAAGGTCTACACGCTGGGCAACGACAAGAAGGACACCGACACGGTCTATTGCTTCGACGCCGAGAAGGGCACGGAGATCTGGAAGAAGTCGTATCCCTGCAAGCTCGATCCGAAATATTACGCGGGCGGGCCGAGCGCCACGCCGGCGGTGGATGGCAAGTTCGTGTACTCGATGTCCAAGGACGGCGAAGTCCTCTGCTTCGATGCGGAAAAGGGCGACATCGTCTGGGACAAAAAGTTCGCGGAAGACCTGGGCGCGGTCCGGCCCGATTGGGGCTTCGGCGGCTCTCCGCTGATCGATGGCGACCTGCTGGTTCTGAACATCGGCTCGTTCGGCCTCGCAGTCGAAAAGGCCACCGGCAAGGTGAAGTGGTACAGCGGAAAAGAAAAAGCCGGCTACGCGACGCCGGTCCCCTACGATGCCAACGGCAAGCACGCCGCAATCATCTTTACCGCGCCCGGCGCGGTCGGCGTGGACCTTGCCGACGGCAAGGAACTCTGGCGTTTCGCCTGGCCGACGCAATACGGCGTAAACGCAGCCGATCCGATTCTTTCCGGCGACAAGGTCTTCGTCGCGAGCGGCTACGACACCGGCTCGGGTCTGTTCAAAATTGAAGGCGCCAAAGCCACCGAAGTGTGGAAGAGCAAAGTCATGCGCACCCACATGAGCGGCGGCGTGCTGATTGGCGAGTATGTGTATGGCTTCGACGACACCATTTTGAAGTGCGTGACGCTGGCCGATGGCACGGAAAAGTGGAAAGCCGATGGCTTCGGCAAGGGCTCCCTGATTGCTGCCGACGGCAAACTGCTCGTCCTGGGCGACAAGGGCATCCTGGCCGTCGTGGCCGCCGATCCGGCGGGCTACAAGGAAATCGCCAAGGCGCAGGTGCTGGGCGGGCTGTGCTGGGCCACGCCAGTGCTCGCCAACGGCCGCGTGTATTGCCGGAATTCCGACGGCAACGTGGTCTGCCTGGATGTGAGCGGGAAATAAGCCGCTAGCGCGGCTTGCGTTTGCGCGCGGTGGGCGCAGCAGGCTTCTCGCCCCAGCGCGGTCCCAGTGTGTGTTCAACTTGCAGGTGGTCTAGCACGCGGGCGACGATGAAGTCCACCAAGTCCGCGACGCTCTTGGGCTTGCCGTAAAATCCGGGCATCGCGGGCATCACGGTGACGCCCAGTCTGGCGAGCGTTAGCAGGTTTTCGAGGTGCACCGCGGACAAGGGCGTTTCCCGCGGCACGACAATCAGCGGGCGGCGCTCCTTCAGCATCACATCAGCCGCGCGGTCGACGAGGTCTTCCGAGATCCCGTGCGCGATGTGACCGATGGAGCCCATCGAGGCGGGCACGATCGCCATGGCCTGCACGCGAAACGAGCCCGAAGCCAGCGGCGCGGCGATGTTTTCGTGGTGGTGGTAAACCGGGCGGCGGCTGGTGCGCAGCTTGAGCGCGCCGAATTCGAAGCGCTCCAGATTCACCTTCACGGCGTGTTCAAGCGCGAGCACCTTGGCCGCGGATGGGGTGATGGTCAGGTGGACTTCCAGCCCGTCCGCGCGCAGGAGTTCTTCCAGCACGCGCAAACCGTAAATCGCTCCGCTGGCGCCGGTAATGGCAAGCGCGACGCGGCGGGGAGTGGCGTTCATGCCTGCATGCTAGGGCGCGTGCGGGGCGCTCGCAAGCGAGGCGGGCGGAAAGGAGGGAGAGGCTGGGAGCGCATTTGAGCGCGCGGGCAGGCTCGCTAGCATAATCCGGCCCGCTAACCCCAAGGAGACTGGCATGCGCATTGGCTTCATCTCTGGCTTGCAGGAGGAAGATTTCCGCTTCGCCGCGGAACACGGCTTCCCGTGCATGGAAACGAATATCACCACCGACGCAGCCCCGCTGCTCGCGCGCAAGGACGAACTCAAACGCTGTATCCGCGAGTACAAAGTCGATATCAGTCACATCGGCATGTACAACAATGACCACACCGCGCCTGACGCGGCGGTGCGCAAAGAATGCGCCGCGCGCTTGAAAGCGCTGACGGAGCTGTGCGCCGACCTCGGCGTGCCCATCGTCACGACTGGCGGCGGTTTCGGCACCAAGGGCGATAACGAAAAGTCCTGCCGCGAAAGTGTGGAAGTCCTCGGTCCCGCAGTCAGCTTCGCGAAGACCAAGGGCGTGCGCTTCTCCTTCTATAACTGCCATTGGGGCAACCATGTGATCGGGCCCAAGCAGTGGGAGCCGATCCTGAAGGCGCTGCCGGAAGCCGGGATCAAGTTCGATCCGTCACACCCGTATTACGACAACGAAGACTACCTGCAGCAGATGCTCGACTGGGGTCATCGCTTCCTGCATATGCACGCGAAGGGCTGCGTGCGCGTGGGCGGCAGGCAGGTCGAAGACCCGCCGCCGGGCTTCGATATGATTCAGTGGGGCCCGTTCTTCGCGATCCTCTACAAAATCAATTATCGCGGCGACCTGAACATCGAGCCGCATTCGAAGACGTGGTCCGGGCCGCGCCTGCAGCAGGGCATTCTGCTGGGCCAGCGATTCCTGAAACAATACGTGTTGATGGGCTAGGCTTTAATAGAGGAATGCGAAGGTGCTGGGAGCAATGCTTTACGGGAAGTCGTGCGCGGGGCGGGCCTCATTGGCCGGCCCCGCGTTTTATTGAAGGGTCTTACTTGCGCCCGATGCCGGTGTAGGTGAAGCCCAGTTTGCGCAGGTCTTCGGGGTCGTAAATGTTACGCCCGTCAAAGAGCGCCGGATGTTTGAGCAGCTTCTTGAGTTTGGGCCAGTCGGGTGAGCGGAACTCGTTCCATTCAGTAACGAGGAAGAGTGCATCCGCGCCCGTCGCGGCTTCATATGGATTTTTGGCGTACTCGATCTTGTCGCCGAAAATCTTGCGCACGTTCGCCGCGGCCTCCGGATCGAACGCGCAAACCTTCACGCCGGCCGCGAGCAGCTTTTCGATGATCACCAGCGCGGGCGCTTCGCGGATGTCGTCGGTGCGCGGCTTGAAAGCCAGGCCCCACATTGCGACGCGCGTGCCCTTCGGCCCGCCAACCGCGGTCAGGTGCTTCAGGAGACCCGGCACGAGAATGGTTTTCTGTTCATCGTTCACGCGTTCGGCAGCATCGACGATCGAGGCCTTCAAGCCAACCTGCTTGGCGCTGGCAATCAGCGCGCGGGTGTCCTTGGGGAAGCACGAGCCGCCGTAGCCGAGGCCCGGAAAGAGGAACGCCTTGCCGATGCGCGCGTCGGTGGTGATGCCACGCCGCACCATTTCGATGTCAGCGCCGGTGGCTTCGCAGATGCGCGCGACTTCGTTAATGAAGGAGATCTTGGTCGCAAGAAAACAGTTGGCCGCATACTTGGTCAATTCGGCGCTGGTCGGGTCCATCTGAATGATCGGTGCGCCGGTGCGGCAGAACGGTTCGTAGAGTTCCTTGATCGTCTCGAAGGCGCTTTGCGTGCGCGCGCCGATGACCACGCGGTCCGGCGCGAGAAAATCCTGCACCGCCGCGCCTTCCTTCAGGAACTCCGGGTTGGATACCACATCGAACGGCCCGCGGTACTGCGCGCTCACGGCTTCGCGCACTTTCGCATTCGTGCCGACGGGCACCGTGCTCTTGCAGACAAAAAGCACTTCTTCGGAGCGCGGCGCGGCGGCCAGGCGTTTGGCGATTTCGGTGACGGCGGCGAGTACATATTTGATGTCAGCGGAGCCGTCTTCCTGCGGCGGCGTGGGCAGGCACAGAAAAAAGATGCGCGCATGGGAAAGCGCGGCGGCATAGTCGGTCGTGAACTTCAGGCGGCCTTCGCGGATGTTGCGTTTGAACAGGTCTTCGAGGCCCGGCTCGTAAATCGTGACCTGACCCTGCTCCAGGCGCGCGACTTTTTCCTTGTCGATGTCCAGGCCCACGACATCGTGGCCCGTTTCGGAAAAACAGGTGCCCGCAACCAGGCCCACATAGCCCGTTCCCACGACCGTAATCTGCATGCGTAAGCGCTCCCAAATTGAAGTGCGGATGATAGCGGCGGCGAACGGCTTCTCAAGGCGCGGCGGGCTCGCTCGCATCGCCGCAGGGTAGACGGTAGGCTGGCGGGAACCTTCATTGTTTGGGAGCGGGGCATGCGCGATCCGGCGCATTACGTTTACGATTCGCGGGTCGGCGAAGAACTGCTCGCCGGAGCCGACGCGCTGGCACGCGCGTGGGGCTGCCCGCTGGAAGAGCATCAAGGCCGCCCCGCGGTGTGCATCGATGCGGGCCCAGAGCGGCGGCGTTTCGAACTCCCTTTGCCGCGCACGGATTTTGACACGCTCGACCAGTTTCACTTCACCGTCGCGACGGCGCCGGACGCAAACGTCGAACTGGCCCTCCTGCTGACTTGCGCAACCACAACCGACGGCCTGAGCGAGCCGGACAATTTCAACAGTGGGATCGCCGAACCGCTGCAGAGCCCCGCGTGGCGGGAAGTCCTGTTCCCCTACGAAAATTTCCTGCTCTACGGCATCCCGCCCGGCGTGAAAAACGTCGCACAAGCCACGCTCTTGGTTAACGGAACGGGCCGGCTCTGGCTGGGCGACTGGTTCGGCGCGAAACGCAAGCGCGCGGCCGGCCCGCGCCTGACGGACGCGGGACTTCTGGCTGAACTGGACCTCTCGCGGCCGGAACTGGCGCAGGTTCGCGAACTTGCCGCGGCGCCGGGGCGAAGCTTCGACGCGCTTTCGACCCTGCTGTCCCACATTAAATCGCGCACGCAGCTGCGGCATGCCTACGGCAAGCGCCGCCCCGAGGAAGCCGGACCGCTTTCCGAAGCCGACGCAATTCTGCGCAACCACATCGGCGGGTTTGACGTTGGCACGCCGGTGAACTGGCGCGCCAACCCCAACGGCTATCTGGAATGGATGCACCACTTCAACCGGAATTTCTTTTTCGGCACGCTGCTCGAAGCCTGGCGCGCAACCGGCGATGCAAAGTACGTGCGCAAGCTGGATGAACTTTTTGCGAGCTGGGTCGCGGCAAACCCAGAACCCGTCGCGCACCACGGCGGCGGCGACGCGGCGTGGGAGACGCTTTCCACAGCCTGCCGCATCTACGGCGCATGGCTGGAATGTTTTTTCGCGCTGCTGCACGAGCCCGCGTTCAGCGATGCCACGCGGCTGGCCATGCTGAAGAGTTTTCACGGCCACGCGACGCACCTCTTTCATTACAAGGGTTATCGCAACAATTGGCTGGTGGTCGAATCGAGCGTGCTGTACGTGTTGGGCTCGATTTTTCCGGAGTTCAAGGATTCCGCGGCGTGGTGCAAGGAAGGCCTCGCGCGGCTGGAAGTGGAATTGGAGCGGCAGGTTTTCCCAGACGGGGCCGATTGGGAATTCTCGCCCAGTTACCACATGATGGCCGTGCAGGGATTTTTAGACGTATACGAAGCAGCGCAGCTTAACGGCAAACCACTGCCGCCGATTTTTTCGGAGCGCCTGCCGAAAACCTTCGACTACATCGCCGGCTGCACGCGGCCCGACGGCACGCTGCCATCCTTCAATGATTCCCTGGGCTGGCGCGACGTGCGTGGGCGCGCGTTCCTCGAAACAGGTGCGAAGCTTTTTTCGCGGCCCGAATTAATCACCGCGCCGGAAGGCCCATTCGAAGGCAAGTCCCGCAGCTTCGCCGACGCCGGCGTGACGGTGCTGGCGGGGGGTACCAGCGGTGCGGCCCGCTGGCTGTTCTTCGACGCGGGCCCGTTCGGGTTCTCGCATCAGCATGAAGACGCGCTCTCGGTCGAACTCTTCGCGTTCGGCGTGCCGTTCCTTGTCGATCCTGGCATTGCGAGTTACCTGCGCGATCCGTGGACCGAATTCTACCGTTCGACAGCCGCGCATTCGACGCTTCTGGTCAACGGCGCGGGCCAGGCGCGCGTCAAGCTGCCGCACGCACAGCAAGCCGAAAGCGCGCGCGGCAAGCAGCGCGCGGCCTTTGGGCCGGTTTTCGATTTTGCGTCCGCGGAGTACAAGGACGGCTACATCGGCAAGCCGGCCGGGCTGACCCACCGGCGCAATGTGGTCTTCGTACGAAATGAGTACTACCTTTTATGGGACGAAGTTTCCGGCGAGGGCGCGCAGCGCATCGACGCGCTGTTTCATTTCAGTCCGATGCGCGTGGAACTGGACTCGGCGGCGAAACGCGTGCGCACGCAGCGCCTGACCGGCGCGAACCTGGAACTGATTCCAATTGAACCGCGCACCGGCGTGAAGCTGAAGCTGCGCTGCGGCGAGACCGATCCGGTGCAGGGCTGGGCCGCCGAGAAAGGCGAGGACCTGCCCGCGCCAGTTGCAGAGCTGTCGATCGCGGGACAGGGCCCGCTGACGCTGGTCACGCTGCTGGTGCCCTATGACACGGGGCGCAACTCGGGCGTGAAAGTCGCACGGCTGCCGAAACTTCCATCGGGCGTGCTTGGCTTCAAAGTGCAGCACGCCGACGGGCGCGCGGACCGGATTTTCCTGCGCCAGGACGCCAGCGCGCGGCTGCCGGGCAATCCTCCGCTGAACGCGGAGGTCCAGGTCGAGCGCCTCGATGCGCAGGGCAAACCGCGCACTTCGGCGTGGCTCTTGGGCGAACAGATGACGGTGAGCGGCTAAGCGGGTGTGGCCGACGCGCTGCGCAGGCGGCGCTCGCCGATATAGAACAGCACGACGGCCCACACGATGGCGATGGCGCCGAGCATTGGCGAAAGCCGCAGCGTCCACTCGAGTCCGTATTGCTTTCCAATCAGGCCGCCAATGGCGCTGAAGACAATGAACGCGCAGGACGTCATCGCGCCGGACATGACCGCCAACAACCCCTTGTGCTCCGGGAAATACCGGCAGCCCAGCGCGTACAACGTGGGCCACGGCGCCGAGAACGCGACACCGCAACAGATCATCCCAAACGAGGATTGCGGACCTGACCAAAGCTGCAATTCGGTGCCGACGAGAATGCCCATCGTTCCCATGAGCGCGAGTACGAGCAGCGGCAGCGGGCGAATCCAAAGCAACGCGACGGAGGCCAGCAAGCGCCCGGCGCATTCGCTCCAGAGGATCGTTGATTGCGCGCGATAGGCCACGCGCGCGGCTTTGAGCTCTTTGCCCAGCTCCGCATGCGCCTTGAGATAATGCGGCAGCCAATAAATGACCACGATTTCCATGCCCACGATCACGACAAAAATTCCCGCGCAAACCCAGAAGAATGGTTGGCGCAACGCGCGGCCCGCGGGTGCTTCGCGCTCGGCTTCAGATGGCGCGGCGGATTCGGGCTTCGCGATGCGTCCGAAAAGTCCGAAGGCCAGCACGGTCAGCGCGAGTCCGGCAATCGCCATGAAAGGCGCGCGCCAACCAGCTCCGATGAGCGCAAAGGCCGGGCCCAGCGCTTTGCCCAGCGAACCCAGCGCATGCAGCAGATTGGTCATCGTGCCCGCGCGATGCGGCGCCAGTTGTACAACCAGCGTGTTGCCCAAATGCAGGTACGCCATGCCCCACGCGGTGATCACGCCAAAAACCAGCGAGAACGCGCTGGCCGGCAGCAACGCCAAGCCCAGCACGCCGAATCCGAACATGGCGTAACCGGCCAGACACACGCGAAACGCGCCGAAACGCGGCACGAAAAACGCCGCGGTGATGCCCAATACCGTGGCCAGCACCGCGACGCCGCCGGCGACGAAGCCGAACTTCTCTTCGTCCAGTCCGAATTCGTTGAGGATGTCCGTGGTTTCGAGCGGGACGAGGCCCGTGGCGAATGAATTGGGCACGATCAGGCTGCCAAAGACGGCCAGCGCGAAACAGAAGTAGCGAAATGAAAAGCGCCGCGGCTCAGCCACGCGCGAGCTCCCAGACTAATTTTTCAAGGAGCGCGTGGCGGTCGTGGCCCGTGCGCAATTCCAGATTCGCGCGGAAGAGCGCTTCCATGGCTTTGCGGCTGAACGCCGCGGTATACGTGCGCGAAAGCCGGCGCACCGCATCCTGCTGAAAAAACGGGACCTTGGCCATGGCGAAGGCGTCGCGTTCCTGCGCGCCGCCGTCGAGAGCGGTGCGAAAATCCTGCAGCATGGCCAGCTTCCAGTTCAGCGCGGCGAGCAGGCTGATCACGATGGAGGCTTCGTTGGTCACCGCTTTGTCGGGCTTGCGCGAATCGACCAGGCCATGCGCGAAGATCGCACCGAGGGTTTCAAGCGCGAGCTTCGTATTGCGCTGCGTGACGGCGTCAGCGAAATCGAACGCACCCGCGCCGCGGCTGTTCGCGCAGACTTGCTCGACGAGCGCTTCGTCGACCTTCAGCGCCTGGCCATGTTCGGCATTCAAGGCGAGCGCGAGCTTCTTCAATTCTTCTTCGAGCAGATTGAGCACCGTGCCGCAGCGCTTGATGATGAGCATTGCCGCGTTGATGCTGAGCGCGAGCCCCAGCAGCTTGGCGCGATCCTGGATTTCGCGCACGAGCGGCGAATCGGGGCCTTCGAAGCGCCCCGCGAGCGACTCGCATTCCACGAGACCGCCACCCGCGGCGATGGCCTTGACCACGCGCGTCGGCTTGAGTGTGCCCCATCCGGCCAGTTCGAAGACCAGCACTGCATCCTGCGGAATATCGGTGAGATTGCGCTCGAAAATATCGCGCGCATCGGCGGTGGCCAAAAGCGCATCGGCGCGGCGCACGACGACGACCTTGGGTTCGTCTTCGGCGCCGAACATTGGACGCGTGCGGACTTCATCAAGCACCGACGCGGGCGAAAGCAGTTCGCCGTCCTGCTCGGCCTTGCTTCCGTACAACACGACCCAGTTCATGCCGCCATCGCCGGCGCCGAACGCGGCCTTCTGCACGCCCGCCAGCGCTTCTTCGCGCAACGCGGCTTCGGGGCCGACGATCAATACGGCGCGCGGCAGCTTGCCTTTCGCCCAGACGGCAGCGACCTGCCCCGGTGCGACGGAGGAGAAATCAGAGCCTTTACCTTTGGCCATGGGAACGCTTTTAGACGAATTCGCGCGCGGCACAAGCCGGGGCATTAACCGTGTCGGGGCTTGCGCGCGACGAAATCGCTGGGGCTGCGGCCTTCGATGCGCCGGAAAACTTTCGCCAGATAATTCCCGCTGGAGAACCCCACGCGCGCGGCGGCTTCTTTTACCGAGATTCCATCCGCGAGCAGGCGTTTGGCCTGTGAGACGCGCACCGCGTTCAGCGTTTCGAGCAGCGACGCGCCCGCTTCCTGCGAAAACGCACGGCACAAGTTGAAGGGGCTCACGCCGAATAAGGTCGCGAGGCTGTCCAGCGAAAGCGCTTCGGCGTAATGGGCTTCCAGATGCGCGCGCACCGCCGTGACCAACTGCGTGCGGCGGCGAGCGCCGGCTGAAGGCTCCGCAATCTCGCGCACCGAAGCGCCCTGAACGCCGCGCGACAGCGAAAGCAACACTTCCAGCAGGATCACATCCATGCGTGCTTGCGCGCCGGCACTTTCGCCAAGGTACTCATCTTGAAACTCCTGAAATAGGCGCCGCAGACGAGTCTTGGCGCCATCGGGCAGCGCCAGCAACGCGGCGGGCTCGAGCGCGTTCACCAATTTGTCGGCCTTGGGCCAGCTAAAGAACGCATACGCGACACGGTAGGCCGAATCGCTTTCGCGCACGTCGCGATGCACTTTGCCGCGAGGAATCACGAAGGTGTCGCCCGCGCGCACTTCGACTGCGCGCTTCTGGAATTCGATGCGCGCGCGGCCTTCGAGCACATGCAGCAGCTCGTGCGTAGGCGTGGTGTGGAAGCGTTCGCCCCAGACATCGCCGACAACCAGCGGCTCAAAGCGCACCAACTCGGGCGGGTGCTTCAACGCGGCAAATAGGGCCGCGCGCCAGGCGTGCGAATTTTCGCGTTCATTTTTCGGCATAAAGCACCCGCAAGAATTTACCCGTATTAGCAAGAGCACGGTCTGGCGTCGAGGCAATTGATGGGGTTTATTTAATGCGAACCACGGGAGAGCAAGCATGTTGCTGAAGACTTTGCCTGCACTGGCGATTCGCGGCGGACCGAAGGCGGTGCCAGATGGCACGGTGCGCGACTGGCCGCAGATCGACGACCTGGACCGCAAGTTGGTGCTGGAATCGCTCGAAGGCAAGAACCACGCGTTCGGGCCCAATTGCGAAGCCTTTCAAACCGAATATGCGGCTTGGAATGGAAATAAATTCGCCCTCACTACCAACTCCGGCACGGCGGCGCTGCACATGGCCGTGGCCGCGTGCGGCTGCGGAACCGCCGACGAAGTAATCGTGCCTGCGTACTCCTGGTCGTCTTCCGCAACCTGCGTGCTGCACCACAGCGCGATCCCGGTGTTTGTGGACATTGAATTTCGCACGATGAATCTGGATGTCTCGAAAATCGAAGCCGCGATCTCGCCGCGCACCAAGGCAATCATCGCGGTGCATCTGCACGGGCTGCCAGTGGACATGGACCCGCTGCTGGCACTCACGCGTAAACACGGGCTGAAGGTGATTGAAGACGCCTGCCAGGCACACGGAGCCCTCTATAAAGGAAGGAAAGTCGGCACGCTGGGCGACTGCGCGGCTTTCAGCTTCAACCAGAACAAGTGCCTGTGCTCGGGCGAAGGCGGGATGTTTGTCACGGACAACGAGGAGTTGCTCGCGCGGGCGCGGCAGCTCTGGAATTTCGGCGAGCATCGCGCGCCGTCTGAAAAGCGCGACTTCCACGTGCACGGACTGGGCTGGATGTATCGCAACAACGACCTGACCGCGGCATTTGGGCGCGGGCAACTGGCGAAGCTCGACCGCAACCTGGCGCGGCAGCGCGAAAACGCGGCGCTGCTCAGCGAACTTTTGCGCGGCTGCCGAGGGCTTTTGATTCCCGAAGAACCCGCGGGGTGCCAATCCAATTGGTACAACTACACGCTGCGCTTCGATCAGGCCGCGCTGGGCGTGCCGGGCGAAGCGCGCGCGCTGCGCGACCGCATCGTGAAAGCGCTGCAAGCGGAGGGCGTGCCAACCAGCGTGTGGCAGGCATTCCCGTTGCCCGAGATGACCGTCTTCCAGGCGAAGGACGGCTTTGGCCTTGGTCATCCGTGGAGCCATCCGTCGGCGCGGCCAGTCGATTACGCGATGCATCAATTCCCGGCCGCGCGTCGGCATTGCGACTCGCACACCGGCATGACCATGCCTCTGCGCTTTCCCAACAGCGCGGATACGATTCGCGCCACGGCGCTCGGCATCCGTAAAGTGCTCGAAAATGTGGAGGAACTCCCGTGAACGCAGGCTTTGCCGAAATCGAGATCACGCCACCCCTGGGCACGCGCAAGATCGGGTGGATTCGAGAAATTTTGGGCGATCGCATCGGCGATCCGCTTTACGCGCGCGCCGCGGCATTTGAATCGAAAGGCGCACGGCTCGGCGTGATTCAAGCCGACACGCTTTCGGTGCGGCGGCGGGATCTGCTGGAAATCCGCAAGCGTATCGAAGCACGCTATGGTTTCCCTGGCGCGCAGATCATGATGGCGGCGACGCACAACCACGCCGGGCCCGCGGTTGCGAGCATCGGCGACGTGCGGCGCGAAGACGGGTACATGCAAACCTTCATTGAAAAGTGCGTCTCCTGTTTCGGTCAGGGGCTTGAGCGCCTAGGACCCGCGGAACTCGGATTCGGAAGCACGTCCGAATTTCGCGTGGGCTTCAATCGCCGAATTGTGATGCGCGACGGAACGGTGAAGACGCATGGGCGCTTTCCCGACCCGGAAGCTTTGTATGTGGAAGGCCCGATCGATCCGGAAGTGGCCGTAATTGCGGCGCGCAAGCCGAGCGGCGAGATGCTCGGCGCGCTGGTGAACTTCGCCTGCCATCCGGCGCACCACGGCGGCGACACGGTCTTCAGCGCGGGCTGGCCCGGGCAGTTGGCCAACGAGCTAAAGGCGCGCGGCTGCCCCTGCCCGATGTTCATCAACGGCGCGCAAGGCAACATCAGCACCTCCGAGCCCGCGCGCAATGGCGCCGACCAGGACATGCAGACGATCGGCAAGTTGCTTGGCGAAAATGTAGGGCAGCTTCTTTCAAAACTGGTCTGGCGTAAGGACGCCCACTTCGAATCCCGCGCGAAGACCATCGAGTTGCCCTTTCGCAAGCCCAGTGCGGAGGAAATCGCGGGGAAGATTCGCGGCGCGCAGCGCTTCATCGATCCGACGCTGTACGACAAGCACATGCCCGAAGTGCTGGCGAAGATGGAGGCTCGCGGCGCACAGAAAGCCGAAGTGCAGGCGTTTTTGATCGACGAATTCGCCTTGGTCGCGATGCCGTGCGAACTCTTCGTCGAACTGGGACTGGATTTGAAGGCGCGCGCGTATCCGAAGCGCGCGCTGGTCTTTGGGCTGGCCAACGGGATGCTGGGCTATGTGCCGCACCGCGCCGCGTTCGATGGCGGAGGCTACGAAACGACCTTCTGTGGGTGGAGCAACCTGGCGCCCGAAGCCGGGGACTTGCTCATCGATGCCGCGGTAAAATTGCTCGCCTGACCCAAATTACTTTCCGAAAAGCGTTCTGCCGCGCTTGACCCGGCGAGAATTCCGGGTGTCATAGGCGGCTTCATGAGCGCTCCCGAACAGCCGCCCGCGAATGCGGCCGCGCCGCGCAAAGCGCGCGGCAGCGCCTTGGGTTCCAGCGCGCCCACGCGCAAAGCCCGCGACCCGCTGGCCGACCGCGTGGCTTTTGCCGGTGTGCGGCTGGGCGTAACACTTTTTCGATCGCTGCCTGCGCCCGCGGCGCGCGCGCTTGGAAGATTCCTGGGACGCCTGGCGTGGCGCGGCTCGTCGCGCTACCGCAACCAAGTGCTGCGGCACATGGACCTGGCTTTCCGCGACGAGATCCCGCGCGCTCAAAAAGAAGCCTGGTGCAAGGCGAACTTCGAGCATCTAGGCCTGTTCCTCGTCGAGTTTTCACGGATGAGCATGCTCGACCCGAAATCCGCGGCGGAACTCGTCGACATCTCCGAAGCCCAACCACTCGACGCACTTTTGGCGAAACATAAGGGCGTACTCTTTTGTCCGGCACATCACGGCAACTGGGAACTCGCCGGATACTCCCTTTCGCTTTTAGGTTACACGCTCAAATCGGTGGCACGGCCGCTCGACCATCCCCAGCTAAATGAAATGGTCATGCATCTGCGCGAGCTGAGCGGGAACACGATCATCGAAAAATGGCAGGTGCTGTGGAAGCTGAAGAAGATTCTCGACGGCGGCGGGCTGGTGACGATGTCGGTCGATCAGAACGGTGGCGTGGCAGGAGTCTTCGCACCGCTTTTCAACACAGTGGCATCGACAGTGGCATCGCCCGCGGAACTGCACCTCTTTACCGGCAAGCCGCTGGTGGTGGCCACGGTCAACCGCCTGCCCGACGGCATCCATCATAAATTTCACATCTGGGACGTGATCGAGCATGTGAAGACCGGCGATCACGACGCCGACCGGCTGGCTGTGATTACGCGCATCAATCGCGCATATGAAAACGCCGTGCGCGCGTACCCCGAACAGTGGCTGTGGGTGCACCGGCGCTGGAAAACGCGCCCGCCCGGCGAGGTACCCGGACCCGACGGCCTGCCGCCGTGCGTGACGTAACGCGCCTGCCCTTCCCCGCTCACGCTTTGCGCGTATAGTTTCGCACTGCCACCTTGGACGGACAGATCGCAGAGACCGCGCCGCATGCAAACACTGAGACTTGGATACGCCTTCGCCCGTTCGAGCCTGCTGATTTTCCTCGCGCACCGGCTGCGCTACCTGATCGGCGTGTTCAATTATGTCGTCTACACGGCGGTCTCCTGGTACCTGTGCGAAGCGGTCTTTCAGAAGCGCGATGGCGCAATTGCTACGTGGGGCCTGCAGGAGATGCAGACCTACGTCAGCATCAACTGGATTGTGCGCAGCACTTATTTTTCGAACTCGGACAACATCCTCGCCGCGCGCATCAATAAGGGAGAGATCGTTTCCGACCTGCTTCGCCCCAGTTCGCTCTTGCTCCAGTTCTATTCGGCGGCAGTGGGCGAACTGATCTTTCGCGCGCTTTTCATGGGCCTGCCGGTGCTGCTGCTAGTCATCGGCATCTTCGGGCTGCTGCCGCCGGCGTCTGTGTTTGACGCGGCCTGCTTTGTGTTTTCGGTGGTGCTGGCGTTTCATCTTTTCTTCGCGATCAATTTCCTGACCGGCATGTGCGCGGCCTTCACGGAGAAATTGCAGGGCTTCATCTGGGCCAAGTTCGTGCTGATCCAGTTTCTATCGGGGCAATTCCTGCCGCTCGACTTTTATCCCGCCTCGGTAAAGGCGGTCTTCGACTGGCTGCCCTTTAAAGGCATTGGATACACGCCGATGAGCATTTACCTGGGCCGCTGGGACAGCACGCAGATCGCCAACGAGCTGGCGCTGCAGGCGGGGTGGACGATCGTGCTGATCGTCGGGTGCGAATTGGCGTGGCGCGGCGTGCGCCGGCGCATGTGCGTACTGGGCGGATGACCATGGGATACGTGCTCAAACATTTCCAGATCGGCTGGCTGTACGTGCTGCAGGCCGTCAAAATGCGCCTCGAGTACCGCGCCGATTTTCTGATCGAGTGCATCGCGGCGCTGCTGCAACAGGCGGCGGGCTTGCTAACGTTGTACATCCTGCTGATGCACACGCCGACCTTGAACGAGTGGAACCGCGAGCAAATTTTCTTCATTTATGGCTTCTCGCTCCTGCCGCGCGCTCTCTTCGACGCCTTCGCGATGAACTTCTACATGTTCTCGGACCGCTATATCGTTCAAGGCGAGATGGACCGCGTGCTCCTGCGGCCGCTCTCGACCCTGTTCCAGGTTTTCGTCGAAGGCGTGAGCTTTGACTTTATCGCGGACCTCGCGCTGGGGATTGCAGTCGTGGCATGGTCGAGCGCCAAGCTGGGCCTGCATTGGGACCTGTGGCGAGCGGGACAACTTGCGCTGATGGTGCTGGGCGCGTGGGGCGTTTTGACGGGAGTTTTCCTGACGCTGACCTCCCTGACCTTCTGGTCGCAAGACCGCACGGGGCTGATGCCGCCGGTTTACAACCTGCTGCAGTTCGCGCAGTATCCGCTCAACATCTTCAATAAACTGATCAGCTTCGCGCTGACCTTCGTGATTCCCTTCGGCTTCATCGCGTTCTATCCGTCGACCTTGTTCCTGACCGATGGCGCAGGCGCGGCAATGGCCTGGTTCACGCCGCTGGCGGGGCTCATTTGTATGGCGATAGCCGGACTGGTCTGGCGCACCGGCCTGCGGAAGTACTCCGGCGCGGGCAGTTAGTTCCTTCCCAAAACCTTTAAAACAGCGCGGGCCTGCATAGCGCAGGCCCACGTAAAGCGTGCAACCGGAAGCGGCTTAGCTCTTCTTGTCGCCGCTGAATTCATCCGGCGCCTTCGTGTCATTGGTCTTGCCCGGCATGGCGCCGAACATATTGCCATTGTAGTTCATTTCGAAGACGTCCTTCAAGAAGGGCGGGATGATGCGCTGACCCGAAGCGGCGTCATAGTGCCCCTTGAAGTAGGAGACAAAGAAGATCGAGGCCACGAAGAGCATCACGCAGGCCTGCAGGATCAGGAAAGCCGTGAAGACCGGGTGCGCGGTCTTCTGCTGATAGACCGTGGCGGCGCGGCGCGAAGCGGAGACGGCGGGCTTGTTAACGCGCGAAACCGCCGGCCCCTGCATCGGAGAGGGCGAGATCTGCGAACCAACGCGACCACCGCTGACCGGCTGGGCAATGCCCGAACCCGGCTTGCGCGCGGGGCGCGCCGCAACCGGCGAAGCCGGACCGGTGCTGACCTGCGCTTCGTCAACGACGGTCATTTCACCCGTGGCCTGCGCGGCGGTATCGACCATGGTCGCGCCGCCTTCATCGCCCACCGCGGTCGTGACGGCCGAGCCGACAACCGTGGCATGCTGCGTGTTCATGGCATCATCGACGGGACCGAGGTTCAGGTCGTCGCCGTCGAAGAGGATCGTGCCGGTCTGGTCGCTGGGCGCGGAACCTGCCGGCGTGCCCGCGGCCGGCCGGATGCCCGAAGGCGGCGGAACGGCGGCCAGAATGCCGGACGCGCCGGGCTTGCGGTTGCTCACCGCGGGAATGATAATCGTGGGCTCGGTCTGCTTCTCGTTCTTCAGCCCCACGACGTCTTCGCGGCGGAACTTCATCGTTCCGGCCGAGCGGAAGGCGCGCAGGTCGCCGCGGGCGACGAGGTTCTGCAGGTCGCCTTCGCCAATGCCCAAGAGGCCCATTGCTTCGCGGGCGTCGATCAGTTCACCGTTGGCCATTTAGCGACTCCTCAAATTTGTGACGGGAGGCATCCCGTACAAGTATTCTACCCTGTTCTCAAACTGCGCAAGGCGTGGGAAATTATTTCGTCGGCTTGGGCGCTTTTTCGAGCGCTTCGTAGTACTGCTTCATTTCGAAGTAGGTCAGCCCGTTGCCCTTTTCGATCGCCGAACCGCTCGAATCCTTGACTTCGACGTCGTACTTGTAGCTGCGCGCGCCGACGAGGCGGAAGCGGCCCAGGCCGGCGTTGCGGTAAACGCAGATGACCTGTTTCTTCGTGTCGATCAGGACCAGGCGTTCATTGTTCGCGCCAGGCGTGGAGACGGCCATAACGCCGGCCGTTTCCCAACCGCCGCCGGCCGCATGCGCGGGCGTGGCGGGCGCGCCGAAGTAAACGTAGGCCAGCAGGCCCAGGACGCCCAGCAGCAGTGTATTCTGCATCCACAGATTAGTTTTAAGATTCATGGGAGCGTTCCTCGCGTGCGTTCGCGCTTACTTGGGGGCCTTCTTTTCCGCGTCGTCGATGGCCTTCTTCAAAGCATCGCGATACAGGATCGCTTCCTTGACCGTCGCGCCGTTGCCGCCTTCGGGGCTGGGCTGGCCGCCCACCGCGGAGCTGGTGTCGACAATGTCGGTGTCCTGCGAGAAGTCGCGCGCGGCGACCAGGCGGATCTTTTCGCCGACGAGCTGGTAAACGCAGATTACCTGCTTGGTCGTGTCGACCAGATAGAACTTGGAGTTCTGGTCCGCAGCGGCGGTGAGCGCAATAAAGTCCGGCGCGGCGGCGATATCGGCGTGGGCCGATTTCAGATACACGCCCGACGAAGGATCTTTGCGCAGATCGACGAAGATCATGGCGGCCACGGCAACGATGCCGGCCACCAGACCCATGCGGACGAACTTGGCGATACGGTCGCTCACGCTCGTGCTCCTTCTTAATGCCACCCGAACGAAAGGTGACGCCTAAATTTAAAGACGCGCCGCACCCCGAAGAAAGGACACGGATTACGCATGCTTATTGAGGTCGTTAGAAGCGGAGTGCTTATAAATAAGGGAAGCGTTAGGCGCAAGACTTTTCTCGCTGACAATTCCCTAAAATCGAGATGACGAGGGGCGCAAAACACGCGAAAAATTGTGCACAGCGTGCAAACCAGCCGTTTCCAAGCCGCTTCAGGAAGCGTATTTTCTTGCAAAAGTCTGCACCTATGTGCAATTTTTCTTCCCTGCGCTGATTTTCATATTCATGAATTTTACGCTCTACGTGCGTAAAATATAGCTTACGCGCCCTCCTGTCCGCACAAATGCACGATACCATGCTGAACCGGTTGAGTCAAGGTGTTTGAGATAAATTTTGGTATATAGTGGTACGTAATTGATCTGTCGAGGAGAGTAGCCACTTCGGTGCTAAGGCCCCTCAATCGTTCTTTTCGAACAGGTAGTACAGGCCGCCGATCAGACAGGCGAGGCCCAACACTCCTAAAACAGTGCTGTAAATCAGTGGATCGTTGCGCATCACGTCTGACTTCACCGCGTTTTGAAGCGGTCGCGCCATCACAAAATAGACCGCCGCGGATGCGGCGCACAACGCGATGCCTTTGTAGATCCGGCTCCACCCCACCTGCGCGCGGATTTCCGCCTGGGCTTTACGCAGAGACTGCATGACGTCGTGCTCGGCATCCGGATCGAGTTGGGCGGGTTTCAAGAATCGCGCCAGATCCCCTAATTTGTAGCCCCAATCCACACGCGTGTGCGCCTGCCGGATAATGCGCTCCTGGTCCGCCGTTAGTTGCAGGTGTTGGAGCCCCTCGATGTCGAGCATGGGTCCTCCCTGCTATGGCTGGAGGCGCCTGGACGGTGTCAACGCGCTCACTCCAGGTCCTGTAACGAGCCCGTGAACTTCTCGCCTTTTGCGTACAGGTACAGCCCGTAAAGCAATTCAAAGAAGCCCCAGATGGCCGCGCCATAAGCCAGAATCACGCCAGAGCCTCGCAACACAATGATACTGACGAAGAAAATACCCAAGGCGACTGCCAAGCTGATCCCACCGGTGGACATGTGGTGCTCGGCCATTTGCCGGACCATGAACCTGCGTTCGGTGCGCAAGGCGCCGACGATTAGATCGACCTGCTCTGGCACAAACGGGCCGACTTCGAGGGACGCGCGGACTTTGTCGAGGGGCTCCCCCATCAATACCTGGGTGCGGACATCGCGAATTATGCGTTCCTGGTCTGGTGGAAATTCCAAGCCTTCCAAGCCGCTGATATTGAGCATTCGGAACTCCGCTGACGCCGCACGTCTCCGCGCCGACAGAAAGTGTAGCAAATCCGGAGTAAGGCAAAGACGCGTAGACGTGCAATTTGCCTTACGGAATCTCCAGCGCTTTGCGGATGACGTCCACGATTTCCACGTGGATCGGCTTGGGGCTGAAATAATTCTTCGTCACGCCGATCGCGAATTTGTATTCAGGGTCCGCGAATGCGATTGTGCCGCCGTATCCGCCGTGCCCGAAGGCCGTCGCGCGCACGCCCTGACGCGAGTCCTTGCCGCCGCCCAACTGATAGCCCAATCCAAAGCGCCCGGCCAGGTCGGCTTCCTTCACGCCCGGCGGGATGTAGAGCTCGGTGGCCTTTTTGATGGTCGCCGGCTTGAGCAGTTCCACGCCGCCGATGCCGCCGGGGACCAGCGCCGCGTAATGTTTGGCCATGGCCCGCGCGCTCATAATCCCGTTGCTCGAAGGCAGGCACGCGCGCCGCGCGGCGGGCGTGTTCATCCAGCCGTGCAACGGATGGCGGCTGGGCGGAACGGTGTACGCGCCGAATTCGTTGGGCTTAAAGGGCCCCGGATTGTCTTCGCGCAGTTCGGCCACGCGTGCATCAAGTTCCGCGGGCAGGCCGATGTACATGTCGCGGATCCCCAGCGGCGCGCAGACTTCTTCATGGAACATCCGCGCGAAGGGGCGTTTGTCGACGCGCTGCAAAAAGCCTGCAATCAGCCAACTGTACGAGCAGGCGTGGTATTCAATGCGGCCCGGCGGATAGAGCGGCGCGAGGTCCGCCATGGTTTTGCAACCGAGTTCGAAATCGTGGAATTCATCGAGCGTCATTTTTTCGGGAACGTGCGGCACGCCGCTGGCGTGGTTCAGCGCGTGGCGCAGCGTGATCGCGCCTTTCCCGTGCTTGGCGAATTCGGGCCAGACCGCGGCGATGGGCGTCTCGTAGCTCAGCGTGCCTTTTTCGGCGAGCCGGTGGACCAGCGTGGCGGTCACGCCTTTTGAGCAGGAGAAGACGGGGAAGAGCGAGTCGCCATCGACGCGGCGCGTGTGGGCGTCGTCGAGCCAGCCGGCCCAGGCGTCGGCCACGAGGCGGCCCTGAAAGTAGACGGCGACCTGCAGGCCGGTTTCGCGGCCCGTATTGACGGCATCGTCGAGGTGTTTTTGCACGAGCGCTTGGAGATCGGACACGCGGGGGCTCCTGAAGGGAATCGAGGCAGAGCGCGGTTTATCACATCGCGTGCGCGCGGCACGGGAAGTTTTTACGGCGCGCTTCACGCGCGCAAAAGAACGGGCCGCGCGAAGCGGCCCGTTTTGTACGAGCTTTATGTGTGCGTGGCGCGCGAACTACTTCACGTCGCCCCATTCCAGAACGATGGACTTCATCAGCGGATTCGCGCCGCAGGTGATCGAGTACGCGTCCGCCGCCTTGGCGACCACTTTCACATTGGTCTTGGCCGCGCCGCCTTCTTCCCACGTGTAGGTGATCTTGATCGGGTGGAAGCCGGCCGACGGTTCCTTGTAGTCGCAGTCGACGCGCAGGTCGAACATGCAGGTCGTGTTGACCTGATGCGCGCTGAACTTGAGCTTGGCCTTCTTCACGCCCGGAGGCGCTTCGGCGACGGTGAAGTACTTTGTGGCGCCGGCAAAGGGGCCGTCGAGCTTTTCCGGCGCCGGCTTCCAGGTCTTGCCGTCGTCGAAGGAGTAGGAGATGTCGTAGCCGTCTTTCTTGTCGCGCGCGCGCCAGTGCGAGTTCAGGCGGATGCGCGTCATTTCACCCGGCGTTTCGAGGTTCATGACCATTTCACCTGCACCCGAGCCGCCGACCTTGAGGATGTCCGGTTCGAGTCCGTTGAGTTCGGGCTTGTAGTTCATAAAGCTGACCTGGCGGTCCTTGGCGTTGGCAGCCTGCAGGTTGCCTTCGTAGGTGATCGTGCCTTCGTTCGACGCGGTGGCGAAGGTGATCTTGTTTTCGCCCGCGGCCAGGATCGGCAGCGGCGCCTGCGAGTGCAGGATCGTGTGCTTGATGTTGAGTGCGTCGAGCCCCGTGCCCGTGCCCTTGAATTCAAACTTGAGGCGGTAGTCGTAGCGCAGCGAGGTCGCCGCCTTCAGGTCGACCGTTTGCGGGCCGGCTTTGTCGAAGCTGCCGAGGTCCTTCCACGTCACGCCGTTGGAATCGCTGATCGAGACATTGATCGAGCCGCCCGCGCCTACGGCGCCCTTAAAGGTCAGCATGCCGTTGAGATACACATAGCTACAGGGCATGCGGATGATCAGGACGCCAGGGTTGGCGCCGGCTTTGACGTGGACGGCCGGCGCGGCCTTGTCTTCGCTCGTCGATGCGAGATTGTCCGCGGCAATGGCGCTCTTGCGAAACGCGCCGCTGGCCAGCGGGACTTCGTATTCGAGTGTGCCGTTGCCGACGCGGCCCGGGGCAATGTCGCCGAGCTTGGCTTGGAACGAGAGCGCGCTGCGATCCTTCATCAAACCATCGTTTGGATCGCCCGGTACATTCAGGCTCTGGTTGGACCAGTTGCGGGTGAGCTTTTCGCCCTGGCGCAGGCGGATGTCGAGCTGATAGCCCAGCGACGGGCCATATTCATACGTGCCGCCGACGCCGTTGCCTTCCTTCCAATCGTATTCCTGCATGTTCGACGGCCAGCCGTGCCAGCCCGCGGGGTTGATGCCGTTTTTGTCGAAGAAGGTGGACGTGCCCATCAGGGGCGGACCGTTTTTCCAGCCGTCGTTGGCGGCGAATTTGCGCAGCTTGTTGTCGTCGTTGCGTAGCGCGGCGTTGTTGGGGCTGGCGGCGTACCAGTCGAGGATCGCCTTGTGGATTTCATCGACGCTGGCGACTTTGCCGTCGGTCTTTACGTAATAATCCATCAGCGACGCGTCGAAGAGGTGCCACGTGTTGTCGTAGAAGACTTCGGGCACGCTGTGCGCGGTAATGATGCGGCCGCGGGCCTGCAGGCCGATGGAGCGCGCCAAGCCTTCAATGTTCGACGAGGCGCAGCAGCACTGACCGTAGCCGTAAACGTGGATCGTCTTCAGCGGATCGTGGACGTTGTCGCCAAATTGGAGGAATTCATTCGGCGGGGTGGTCTGGTGTCGGTATTTGACGACCGTCTTCCAGATCGCGATGGCCTTGTCCTGATCGCTCATGCCATCTTTGATGTACGTCTTTTTCCAGTCTTCGAGCGTGGTGACGTCCTCCGATTTATCGGAGAGCACCTTGATGTGCGTGACGACGCCGGGTTCGTCGGCGCCGAACGCAATGGGAGCGGTGAGTGCGATGAGCGCAAGCAGCGGTAAAAACCGGGACATGCCGATCTCCTTTTTCGAATTACCGGGCCTACTGGCCCCACTCGAGGACGATGCTCTTCATCAGCGGCGCGGGGCCGCACTTGATCGTGTACGTATCGCCGGCTTTGGCGGCGGTGTGCGAATCGGTTTTGTCGGCGCCGCTTTCGGACCAGACATAGGTCACTTTAATCGGCGCGACGCCGGCGGCGGCTTCCTTGTAGTCGGCGTCAACGCGGAAGGCCATCAACTGCGTGTCGCCTTTTTTGTGGCCCAGGTAACGCGCGAGAACTTTCTTGGTATTGGCGGGAATTTCGCGGCATTCGGCGTAGGCCTCGCAGCCCGCGGCCTGCGGCGCGACGGTGCCGATGGTCTTCCAGGTCTTCGCCTCGTCGAAGGACACCTGCAGATCCCAGTTACTCTGGTCGTCCCAGTTGCGGATCGCCGCGGACATGCGCACGGCGATGATTTCGCCCGGAGCCCGGACCGGGAAGGTGACGCTGCCTTCGGCGCCCGTGGGCTTACCGACTTCGCAGGCTTCAAACTTCGGGTGGAGTTCTTTGAAACTGCGCTGCTTGTCGCCATGCTCGCCGAAGTTGCCGTCGACGGTGACGGTCGCGGTCGGCGCGCCGAGGTCCACGGAGATTTTGTTCTCGCCTTCGAGCAGGGCCGGGAGCGGGCGCTGCGAATGCTGGATGTCGTGCGTGAGCTTCAGCGCGTCCAGCCCGGTGCCCGTACCCTTGAAGCTGAACTTGAGCCGGTAGTCATAGCGGCGGAAGACGAATTTCTTGAGGTCCAGGGTCTGCTCGCCGGTCTGCGTGATCTTCGAGACTTCCTTAAAGTCGAGGCCGTTGTTATCGCTCAGCGCGACCACGATTTCGCCGCCTTGGCCCACGACGGCCTTTAGGCTCGCAGTGCCGGACAGATTCACGTAGCTCGACGGCATGTGCAGGACCAGTTCCGCAGGCTTGGCACCGTCTTTGACATGCAGCGCGGGCGCGGCTTTGTCGTCAGACGAGGTGGCAAGGTTGTCGCAGGCGAGCGCGGTGGACTTGAAGAGCCCTGTCGCAAGCGGAACGTCGTATTCGTGCGTGCCATTGCCGACGCGGCCCGGCGCGTGGTTCCCAAAGAGCGCCCAGTGCGGGCTGTCTTCGGGCTTGGCGGTCAAACTGCCCGGCGCGTTGCCCGCGCCGTCCATATTCACGTGCAGACCTTTGTTGGACCAGTTGCGCGTGATCTTTTCGCCGGGGCGGATTTGGATGTTCAGTTCGTAGCCCGGCGTGGCGGCGTATTCGTAAAGGAACGCGCAACTGCCGTCGTATTCCTGCATCGTCGAGTACCAGCCGTGGGTCTTGGCCGCGTGCCAGCCGTTTTCGGTCATCGTGGGCGAGCGCAGCAGCACATCCGGCCCGCGGCTCCAGCCTTTGGGGCCGCCTTTGTAGCCTTCGGGCGTCTCGCGCATGAATTTAAAAAGCTTGTCGCCGATCGGCTTGCCCTTCTCATCCTTAAAGCCGGGATTCTTCGCGTACCAGTCCTTCACGCCCGCAATGATTTCATCGACGCTCGCGACTTTGCCATCGGCCTTGGGGAAATAGTTGATCAGCGAGGAATCGAAAAGGTGCCAGGCGTTGTCAAAATAAATTTCCGGCACACTGTGGCAGTTGATGCCCCAGCCGCGCGCCTTCAGGCCCACGTAGCGGCTCAGCGATTCGACGTGCGCGCTGGCATTGCAGCACATTGCATAGCCGTACACGTTGAACATCTTGATCGGGTCGTAGACCAGTTCTTCGGCGTACAGCATTTCGTTGGGCGGCGCGTCCTGGTTCTGAAACGTGGCAACGCTCTTCCAGATCGCGATCGCTTTGTCCTGATCGCTCATGCCGTCTTTGATGTAAGTTTTCTTCCACGCGGCGAGGCTGGAGACGTCTTCGGTTTTATCGGTAAGCACTTTGACGTGGCAGACCAAGCCCACGGCCGGCTTGCTCGCACCGGAGGAGTTCGGCGGCACGTCGGCGACTTCGCCGGCCCGCAACGCCGCACCCAAACCCAGCACCGCCAATACCTGCAGAAGACGCATAGGACCCCCTTATCGCTCCTTATATGAGGGGCGTGAGTGGGCGAATCCTTCCCCAATTTCAACGCTGAGAGCGCATTTCAAGGGAATCGCAAGGCATTTGTACGATAGACTTTACGAGGTAAAATCTGAGGATGTAACAAATCGATCTGATTATTATCCAGTACTTCCTACGGGGTATTAATCTGGACGCGGCACAATCGTGTTTCGAAGCACGCCGAGGTGCTCGATTTCCAGTTCAACTTGGTCGCCCGGTTTGAGCCAGCCGCCGGTATTTTCTGGGCCGAGTTCCAGGATGCAGCCGGTGCCCACGGTGCCCGAGCCAATCAGATCGCCGGGGAAAAGGTCGGCATCGCGGCTGGCCTGCGCAATTAGCTGCGGCCAGGAATAATGCATCGTGCGCGCGTTGCCGTGCGAGAGGCGCCTGCCGTTCACGCGCGCCTGCATTTCCAGGCTGATGCGCCCATCGTGGATGTGGTCCTGGACTTCGTCGAGCGTGAGAATGCAGGGACCTAGCGACGTGGCGAAGTCCTTGCCTTTGGCAGGGCCCAGGCCCACGGACATTTCTTTGCGCTGTAGATCGCGCGCGGACCAATCGTTGAGCACCGTAAAACCGGCGATGTGCTCCCACGCATGTTCGGCGGGAATGTCGCGGCCGCCGCGGGAGATGATCGCGCAGAGTTCCAGTTCGTAGTCCAGCTCCTGCGAACCGAACGGCGCGTAGACGCTCGCGCCGTCGCCCAGGAGCGACGCCGCGTTCGAAAAATAAAATACGGGGATCTCATACCACGCGGGCAGCATCTCGAGGCCGCGCCGCGCGCGCGCGGTTTTGACGTGGGCTTCAAAAGCGTAGAAATCGCGAAATGCGCGTGGGTCGGTGATCGGCGGGGCGAATTTCAGGCCCGTCTTCGGCGGCGGGGTCCCTTCGGAGCCTGCGTTGACATATTCTTCGAGCGTGTTTTTAACGATTTCGAGGTGCGCGACCGCGGTGCGCCAGGATTTCGACCACGCAAACGTCGAAAGCTGCAAATCGTCGAGCGTCACGTAGTTGCCGCTCGGCAGCAGCAGAACCGGCACGGGTTGGTTGGTGGCGAGGTACACGCTGGCAAGGCGCATCGGAGCTCTCCCGCGCGAGGTGTGCGAAATATCGCACCAATTCCAAAAGTGTACGCGGGGTTTTACATCTGCGCCAGCAGGCGCGCCTGGCTAAGCGCGTCGAGCTTTGAGAACGCGGGGATATCGTAACGATTGCCGTCGACATCCGTGATCATAATGCGATCGGGCGACGGGCGGACCATGTTCTCGCGCAAATTGCGCGTCGTGAATTTGCACGGCCCCTTGCTCGTGTCGACTTCCCAGTTGACCACGCCAAAGAGTTCGCGGGCGACGCGGACTTTTTCGATCACCGGGACGAAGTAGCGCCGTTCCAGGTCTTCGAAGACCAGCTTTCGGCTGGCCTCGTCAAGCTTTGCGGGTTCGACGATCACGCCGACTTCCTTGCGGTCGCCGTCGCGCAGTGTGAAGTAGGTCAAGGGCTTGGAGAGCGGAAAGCAGCGCGAGACCACGGCCTTGAGCAGGCAGCGGTCGTCCTTGACTTCGCAGCGCAGATCGGCGCCGTGTTTGAAAAAACGCAGCTCGGCGGGCTCCAGCAGCTTGAGCTGCGAAGCCTCGATGATGCCCATCGACTCCTGCGGCGCTTGGTCTTTTCCCGTCTCGGCCACTTTCGACCACTCCCCTGCCCGCTTAACCGCCGATTGCGACGATCTTCGACATCTCTTCCTGCAACTGCACCAGGCGGAAAAACTCGCCCTTCTTCTCCATCAGTTCCGCATGCGTGCCCATCTCAGCCAGCTTGCCTTCCTTGAGCACGACCAGTTTGTCGGCGTTGCGCAGCGTGCTGAGGCGGTGCGCAATCGCGAACGTCGTGCGGCCCTTGACTAGGCGCGCGATGGCTTCCTGGATCTGTTTTTCGGTGTCGGAGTCCACCGATGACGTCGCTTCGTCAAGGATCAGGATGCGCGGGTTGTGCAGGATCGCGCGCGCGATCGAGATGCGCTGGCGTTCGCCACCGGAGAGCCCCTGGCCGCGCTCGCCGACCTGCGAGTCATAGCCGTCGGCGCGCTGGCAGATGAAATCGTGCGCATTGGCGGCCTTGGCCGCGGCGATGATTTCTTCGAACGTCGCGCCGGGTTTGCCGTAGGCGACGTTTTCCGAGATCGTACCGTTGAAGAGGAAGGGTTCCTGCAGCACGATGCCAATTTGCGAGCGCAGGTCGTGCTGGCGGATTTTTTTGATGTCCACACCGTCGATAAAGATGTGGCCGTCGGTCACGTCGTAAAAGCGGCTGATCAGGTTGATCGTGGTCGACTTTCCGGCGCCGCTCTGCCCCACCAGCCCGATCATCTCGCCGGCTTGCACCTTGAAGCTGACCTTCTCCAGCACGGGCTTGTGCTTTTCGTAGCCGAAGACGACGTCTTTGAATTCAACATCGCCCTTGACCTTGGGAATCGCGATGGCGTTATCCGAATCGGGAACATCGGGGCTGGCGTCGAGGATTTCGAAGACGCGCTCGGCCGCGGCAAAACTTCGCGCGAGATAATTGAACCAGTTCGAGAGGTACTGCATCGGACCGTAGAACATGCCCAGATATCCCTGGAACATGATCAGCGTGCCGATCTCGATTTCCTGGCCCAGCACCCAGCGCCCACCGACGTACGTCACCAGCAGCCCGCCCGAGCTGATCAAAAGCCACAGAATCGGGAAAAGCGAAGTCCAGACCAGCTCGAATTCGACGTCCGCGTCACGCACTTCGCCGCTGCGTTCATTGAAGCGCGTGATTTCCCGCTCTTCCTTGGCGAAGGCCTTGACCACACGCACGCCGGAGAGGCTGTCGCCAACCGTCGCGCTAAGGCGGGAATTAAGGTGCCCGCTGCGATGCCAGAGCGTAATCACGCGGCGCCAGACGCGGTGCGAGAGGAACAACACCAGCGGCACGGGCACGAGGACCAGGAATGCGAGCTTCCAATTCGTGACGAAGAGCACCACGCCAATGCCAACAAGCGTGAGAATATTGACGAGCAGGAAGTTCATGCCTTCCATCAGCACCGCATCGAGCGCCTGCGTGTCGCGCGTCACGCGCGCGATCAGCGCGCCAGTCTGGCGTTTGTCGAAGAAGCGCACCGAAAGAAATTGCAGGTGGCTGAACAGTTGCGCGCGCAGATCGTGCGTCAGGGACGTTGAAACGTGGATCACCAGTCTGCCCAGCACGACTTTGAAAAGCTGTCCCAGCGCCAGCGCGCCGACCAGACCCAGCACCAGCCAGCCCAGCATGCGGAAACGTTCTTCGGTAGCCAGCTCCAAGCCCGCTTTGGGCGCCAGGACCACATCGAAGAGCGGTTTGCTTAAATACGGAGGGACCAGCGCAAGACCCGTGCTTAACAGCATGACAATGCTGATCAGAGCCATCTTGGTCCAGTACGGCTGCAGATAGCCGAGCATCCGCTTGAGCACTTTGCCCTTGCTCAGGCAGGCGGGGCAAACCTTGCTGCCTTCAGGCAGGAGCAGCTTGCACTTCTCGCAGCGCTTGGCCTCTTCTTCGTCTTCGGCGAGGACCGGATCTTTCTCGGGCTTCTCGCCTTTGGCCAGCTTGGCGTGGTGCTTGGCGACGTCGGCAAGGTATTTCGTGATGCGTCCGAATTTGCGCTGCTGCGCGTTGGAGAAGCGCAGAATTTCAGCAGGCTTGCCGTCGAGCTTGAGCACGAGCGCGCCACCGCCGATCAGGCCTTCAACCTGTGGATCCTTCACTTCGGTAAGCTTGATTTCAAAACGTTTTTTCGGAGCGCTGCCATTGGGTTCGTAAACCAGCAGGCGCTCGGCGGTGACGCAGAGCCACTCCTCGCCGAACTTGCCGTCGAGGCGCAGGTCGGTGGCCACAGCCGCGATACGGGTCTCGCCGTTGAGCGCGGCGAGATCCTTTTCCAGCGCGTCAGGGAGCGGTTCGAGTAATTCGGCCACGGGTTAAGCTTGGATTTCCGAGTTCATTTGCACGGAGTCTACCCTGCGCGGCAAGGCGCCGCGAGTTTCGATTGGGGGGGTTACGCAAACACGCGTGGTCCCTGCAACATATCGTTCAAAAGGCGCTCGATGCGCTCTTTCGTTTGCACGTTCTCAAGCTGGCCGTTCTTGAATTTGTCTTCCGTGGCGAAAACGAAGCGCGGCGCGATCCACCACCAGCATTCGAGCATCAGCGAATTCGCGAAGGACATCACCGCCATGCGCGAGTGCTCCGCGCCGCCGGTGCACAAAAAGCCCGCGGTCTTGCCCATCACGAAATCGTCCCACTCGTCTTCCTTCCAGCAGCCCCAGTTGAAAAGCAATTCGATCATGTTTTTGGCCGCGGCATTGGCCGAGAAATTGTAAATCGGCAGCGCAAAGACCACGTGCGTGGCTTTTTGGACTTCTTCCCGCAGCGCCCAGGCATTTTTTTCGTGGCTGATCGCCTGCGTGCCATCGCACATCGGGAGCGGCAAATCGCGCAAGGAAACCAGGGAGGTGGAATGTCCCTGCGCAACTAGCCGCTCCCGGGCGTACTGCGCCATCAGGAGCGACTTGGAGTTGGGATTGAGGCTCGTGGCCACGATCAGGAAATGCGGCGCGGAGGGCTTGGCCTTTACCGGCGCCGCGGGAGTCTGGATGATGGAGGACTCGGACATGTTCGATTCCTTTCCAAGGGCATCCGATATTTTCGCGTAGCGCTTACAGAGAGTAGTCGTGGCGTTTGGCCGGATCGTCACTCAAATACTGGATGAATTCCCATTCCATGCCTTCGGGATCAAAGATGTAGACGCGCTTGCGATGCGGGTGTGGCGGCGGCACGAAGCCTTCCTTGTAGCCGGCCTTGAGCAGGCGCGCGCGCACTTCATCCGCGTCGTCCACTACATAGCCCAGGTGATTCACGCCGCAGGTGTCATAGGACGTGTCGGTGGGCCGGGGATTGGGGGCTTCTTCGCCGAGCGCGAGATACGTGTCGTTGGTGCCGACGTGTGCCCAGCGCACGCCGTTATTCGTACCTTGGTGGCGGACTTTGAAATCCGGGAACGCGGTGGTGATGAACTTGATGCTCGCTTCGAGATTCTTGACGGTGATGTTGGCATGTTCCAGTAGGACTTTCATGGGTACCCCCTCCTTTATAATGGGTGCCGAATAGTGTTCCTTCGGCGCCCGGCCGGTGCGGTTAAATCCCTGCTGTATGCCTCCATTCAACCTCTTCTCCACTAATTTGTCAATATTTATATTTATTAAATATAAATATATTAAATACTATTTTAAGTCCTTGCGGTTCCGGCAATTCAACGGGTAAACTTTAGACGATTGGAGCTTAAAAAGTCATGCCCACAACAAAGAAAGCGTCCAAACGTGCGCGCGAAGCCACACCGCCAGCGCCCGTTCTGACTGAAGCATCCGCGCAAAAGGGCTCGCCAGGCCCCCTCGGGCCACACGGCCAGACACGCCGCGCGCTGGTGGACTTGCTCAAGCGCCGCGGGGAACTCGATGTGGTGCAGCTTGCCGTGGAGTTGGGCGTTTCAAACGTGGCGGTGCGGCAACATCTGGCGGGTCTGCTCGCGGAGTGCCTCGTCACGACCAAGCAGGTGCGCCGCGCGGTCGGGCGTCCGGCGCTGGTCTACACGCTCGCGCCCGCGGCGGAGGCACTCTTCCCGCAGTCCAGCGACCGCATGGCCCTCGATTTACTGCTGCGTCTGGAGCAGGCCGTCGGTCCAGAGGCGATGGAGAAGCTTTTTCAGGCGCGCATGCGCGATTTAAACGAAGCCTACAAAGTGCGCCTGGCGGACGCGAAATCGTGGGACGAGAAGCTCAAGATTCTCGCTCAGATTCGCGATGAAGAAGGCTATCTGGCGGAAGTGCAGCCCGGCGAGAACGGCGCGCCACGCCTGATCGAGCACCACTGCCCGGTCGCGGCGCTGGCCAAGCAGCATCCGCATGTCTGCGCGTACGAACTGGAACTCTTTAAGCAGGTCTTGGGCGAACCGGGCTTGAAGCGCTGCTCGCACATTTTATCGGGCCAGCATGCGTGCGTGTACGAAGTCCCGGAGAAGCCAAAGAAAAAATAAGCCTACTTCGCCGGCGCGGCGTCAGGCACGGGAGCTGGCGCGGCCGCTTTCGGCGCGTCAGGCTTCGGAGTGCCAGGCGCGGGCAAAGCATCCGACGCGCCGCTGTGCCAGCCGCCGCCGATGGCCTTGATCAGGCGCACCGTGCCCGCCAGGCGCTGCCCGAGCACCAGCGCGGCCTGCAGTTCGACATCCAACTGTTCGCGCTGCGCTTCGACCACGTCCAGATAGCTGACCTGACCCTTCTCGTACTTGGTGGTGGCGATTTTGGTTGCTTCCGCGGCGGACTTCACGGCATCGCCGATGAACTTGCCCTGCTCGGCGCGGTACTTGATTTCGATCAGTGCGTCTTCCGTATCCTTGAACGCAGTGAGGATCTGTTCAAGGTACGCGGCCTGCGCCTGCGTGTAGCGCGCGCGGCTGGCTTCCAGGTTGGCCTTGTTACGGCCGCCCGAGAAGATCGGCTGCATGATGTTGCCCGCGAGCTGCCACGCGAACGCCGGCCAGGTCAGCAGATGGCTGAGCTCTTCGCTGGAGACGCCGCCGTTGGCCGTCAGCGAAAAGCGCGGAAAGAACGCGGTCTTGGCCACGGCAATGTCTTCGCACGCCGCCATCAGGGTGATTTCCGCGCGTACCACATCGGGGCGGCGCTCCAAAAGCTGCGACGGCACGCCCGCGGGGATCTCCGGCGGCGCTTCGCTTAGCGGCTTGGGCGCGATGTTCAGATTCGACGCGGGCTTACCACAGAGAATTGCGATCACATTGACGACCTGTTCGCGCTGGCGCTGCAAGTCGGTCAGCGTGGCGATGGTGGTCAAGAGATTGGTCTGCGCGCGGGCCACGTCCAGACGGTCGACGGCGCCCAGCTTGAACTGCGATTCGACCAGCTTGAGCGACGCTTCGCGCACGCCCTTGGTGCGCACGAGCACCGCGACTTGGGCATCGAGGCTGCGCAGCAGGAAGTAATTCAACGCGACGTCGGAGGTCACCGTCAACTGCACGGCCTGAAAGTCGGCGACAGTGGCTTCGGCGCGGTCAACGGCGGCGCGGTTCTGGTGGCGGATACGGCCCCAGACGTCGATTTCGTATGAGAAATCAGCGCGCAGATTGTACTGGTTGTAAGGCACGTGCAGGCGGCTGGCATCGAAGCCGCCGGGAATAAACGTGCGCACGGACTGCTCGTTGCGGGTGGGTTGGAACGACGCCGACAGCTCGGGAAAGAAATCCGCCTTGGCGATGCGCGCCAGCGCGCGGGCTTCATCGACGCGCCCGACGGCTGCCTTGAGGTCCTGGTTGGCTTCGAGCGCGATGGGTTCCAGCTCGTCGAGCTTGGGGTCCTTGAAAACATTCCACCACGCGCCGTTGACCGCGTCCTGCGGCGGCGCGCTGTCCTGCGTCCAATGCCAGGCATCGGGAATTTCCGCGGTGGGCCGGTGGTAAGGTTCACCCAAACCACAGCCCAGCGGCACGAATCCAAGAACGATCACGGCGAGCGCGATTTGAAAAACCAAACGGCTACCCCGCGTGCTTGCGCACCGGTTACGCATGACCCACACCCCCCACTACCCCACGCTTACAGCAAATCTAACTTACTCCGCACCCTGTTGCAGGCCCGGGGTTCGATCCCCGGACAGGGCGGCTTTGTGCGGACGGAAAAACGAGAAGCGATAGAGCACCTTCTCCTGAAACGCCTCCAGGTAAAGGTAAATTACCGGGGTAACATAGAGTGTGATCAACTGCGAAACCACCAGCCCGCCGACGATCAACAGGCCCAACGGTTTGCGCGATGCCCCGTCCGCGCCAATGCCCAGCGCGATCGGAATCGCGCCCATCAGCGCCGCCAACGTGGTCATGATGATGGGACGGAACCGGTTGACGCAGGCTTCGTGGATCGCGTCGACGCGCGCTTTACCTTCGCCTGCTTTCTGAATCGCAAAGTCAATCATCATGATGCCGTTCTTCTTCACGATGCCCATCAGCATGAAAATCCCGATGCCGCCGTAAAGCGACAACTCAGACTTGAACAGATACAACGTCAACAGGCCGCCCACCAGCGCCACCGGCAGCGAGGAGAGCACCGTGATGGGATGAATGAAACTTTCGTACAGAATGCCCAGGATCACGTACATCACAAAGACCGCCATGACCATCAGGATCAAGAGCAGGCGCAAGGTGGACTGGAAGTCCTGCGTGTCGCCACGCAGCGTACCGCGCAGGGTCGGCGGGATGATATCCTTGGCCGTCTCCAGCACTACGTCTGTGCCCTGTCCAATGGTCACGCCCGGGATCAGGTTGAAGTAGATCGTCACCGCCGCAAATTGATTGAGGTGGTTGACGACCTGCGGGCCGACGGTTTCGTTCCAGCTCGCGACGGCCTTCAGCGGAATCTGGCGTTTGCCGTCGTCGGAATTCACGTAAAGCAGGTTCAGGTTTTCCGGCAGCGCGCGGTTGTCGTCCTTCACTTCCATGACCACCTGGTACTGGTCGTCGGGCTTCTTGATCAGGTAGAGGTAATTCTGCGAATAGGCCTGGCGCAGGACCGCTTCGATGCTTTCCGCCGAGACCCCGTATCGCGACGCCTGCTCGCGGTTGATCTTGATCTCGAGATTCGGCGTCTTTACGAACAGGTCGGTGGAGACGAAGGCGAAGATTTCGTGCCGGTCGCGCAGCGCCGCGGCGAGCTTGTTGGCCGCGGCGTTGGTTTCATCCGCGTCAATGCCAGAGACCGTGTACGCGAACTGGCCCTGCAATTTACCTGTCGCGCCCGTGGAAAGTTCCAGCACCGGTACAGGCATGACGTAACAATTGGCGCTCTTGATCTGACTCAGGCGGCCCATTAACTGGCCGGAAATATCGGCAATGGGCGCGCGCTGGTCGGGATTGTCCAGGAACGCCAGCAGCACACCCTGGTTCGACGGCAGGAAGTTCGAATTGCTCATCATGCTGAAAGTAATATTTGCGCCGGGGGTCGTCTGTAAAACTTTGTCGGCTTCGTTCTGGAAATCGCGCATCTGCTGCGGCGAGACACCTTCCTGCGCGATCATAATCCCGCGGATAAAGCTCGAGTCGCCGACGGGCAGGAAGGCCTTCGGCACAACCCAGCCCAGGTACAAGGTTCCGGCCAGACACACGCACCAGACCACCGCCGAGATCCATTTGTGCCGCAGGAACCACCACAGCGAGCTCCCGTACGCCCGGACCACGGGATCGAAGAGCCACTTGGCGATGCGTTCCATAAAGGTCAGCTTCGTCCCATGCCCGCGCGCGGCGAGCATGCGCGCGCACATCAGAGGTGTGAGCGTCAGCGAGATTAGGCCCGACGCGAAGATCGAGACCACGATCGTCACCGCGAATTCGCGGAAGATGCGCCCGACCAGGCCCGGCATGAAAACCAGCGGCAGGAAGACCGCGGCCAGCGACAGCGTCATCGAAAGAATCGTGAAGCTGATTTCGCCGGCGCTGTGCAGCGTGGCTTCGAGGGCGCCCTCTCCGTGCTCCATGCGCCGCACGGTGTTTTCAAGAAACACGATTGCATCGTCGACGAGGAATCCGATCGCCAGCGTCAGCGCCATCAGTGTCAGGTTATTGAGGCTGTAACCGAACGCCGACATGCACACGAATGTCAGCAATAGCGAGAGTGGCATTGCGACGATCGGAATCAGCGTGTCCGCGACGCGGCCCAGAAAGGCGAAGATCACCGCGACCACGAGCACGAACGCGATCACGAGCGACGTTTCCACGTCGGTGACCGAATTGACGATCGAACGCGAGCGGTCGTACACCGGGCTTAAGGTGATCGAGCGCGGCAATTGCAGACCGATGGACGGCAGCATCGCGCGGATCGAGCTGGCGACTTCAACCGCGTTCGAGCCGGCCTGACGGAAGACCGCGACGACAACCGTGGCCTTGGGCGTTTCGGCCCCCTGCGCCCAGAAATGCATCGACATGCGTTCGTCGAGGACCGAGTCGAAGACCTCCGCGACGTCCTTTAAGTACACGGGCGAGTCGTTGCGCGTGGCGATGATCAAATTTTCAAATTCAGCGGCGGTTTCCAACTGGCCTTGCGGCTGGATCAGGAAGGTTCGGTGGTCGCCGTCCATCTGCCCAGCGGCCTGGTAGGTCGTGCCGCTCTGGATCGCCTGCGAGAGCGCCTCCATGGTGATATTGCGCGCAGCCATCGCGGAAGGATCGACCTTGATGCGCACGGCGGGTTTGGTGCCGTAGACGTCCACGCGCGAAACGCCGGGCAGAATGCTGATGTTCTGCGCGACCTGCGTATTGCCGTAGGTGTAGAGCTTGCCCGCGGGCATCGAGTTGCTGGTCAACGCGATGTAAAGAATCGCCTGGTCATTGGGATTGGTCTTGGTCAGCGTCGGCGGCGTGGGCAGGTCCGTCGGCAGGCTGCCCGTGGCGCGCGTAATGGCGGTCTGCACGTCGGTGGCCGCCGCGTCGATATTCTTGCTCAAATCGAACTGCAATTGCAGCGTCGTGTTGCCCTGGCGGCTTTGCGATGTCACCAGTTCCAGCCCGGGAATCTGCATGAACTGGCGTTCCAGCGGCGTGGCCACGTTGTTGGCCATCGTCGTTGGACTCGCGCCGGGGTAGGACACCGTCACCTGGATCACGGGATAGTCGACCGCAGGCAGGTCGTTGACCGGCAGGCGCATGAACGCCAGCACGCCAAAGAGCACCACCGACACGGTGACCAGCGTCGTCATCGTGGGACGGCGGACGAACGGTTCTGAGAGGCTTTTCATGGCTTGTCTTTCGCCACCGCAACTTTGCCATCGGGAATCAGCTTGAGCTGGCCGGAGAGCACGACTGTCTCGCCGGCTTTAAGTCCGTCCGTAATCACCACTTGGTCGCCGAATTTCTGGCCGACCTTGACCGGGCGCATCTTGGCCGTCTCATCGGCGGTTACGACGAAGACGAACGTGCCGTCCTGCCCGATCTGCGTCGCCGTCGAAGGCACCAGCGTGGCGTTCTTGATCGTGCCGAGCAGCAGGCGCACCTTTACGAACTGCCCGGGCCACAGGTAGCGGTCGGCGTTGTCCATCTTGGCGCGCAGTTTCAGCGTGCCGGTGCCTTCCTGTACGGAATTGTCGATGAAGACCACGTCGCCGTAGCGCGCTTCCGGCGATTCCGGCAGGCGCGCTTCCACCTTGAGCGTCTTGGCTTCCATCGATGCGCGCACGCGCCCGAGTTCCTTTTCCGGCACCGTGAAGTCGACATAGAGCGGATCCATGCGCTGGATCGTGACGAGCGTCGTGCTGGTGTTGTTCTGGTTGGCCACGACCACATTGCCCAGGTCCACCAGACGCTGGCCCGCGCGGCCTTCGATCGGCGACTTGATGTGCGTGTAGCCAAGGTTGATTTCGGCAACCTTCTTCGCGGCTTCGCTGGACTTCACGCGCGCCAGACCCATTTCAACCGCGGCGTTAGCCTGGTTGATCTGCGCCTTCGCGCGCTCGATGGTCGCTTCGGCGGACTTGATTTGCGAATCGCCCGCGTTGACCGCCATGTCCTTGGCTTCGAAATCCTGTTTCGAGCCCGCGTTTTCAGCCAGCAGGCTCTTGGCGCGGTCTCGTTCGCTCAGGTACAGGCCCTGCCGCGTCTTCTGCTCGGCCAGCGCGGCCTGCGCCTGCCCCAGCTCGGCCTTGTATTGTTCGAGCATCGCGCGGCTCTGCTTGAGCATCGCCGTATTGAGTTCCATGTCGGCAGTGATCTGATCGACGGCGGCTTGGAACGGTGCCGGGTCGATCGTGTAGAGATCCGCGCCGGGCTTCAGATCCGCGCCTTCGGTGAAGTGCACGCCCACGATCTTGCCCGTGGCTTGCGTCTGCACCGAGACGATCTCGGGCGACGCGCACTTGCCGATCTCATCGATGTAGATGGGCACATCACGCGACTCGACGGTGCCGACGGTCACTTGTGGCGGCGGCATCGCGGGCATCGCCGGCGGTGCATCGTTTTTGCCGCAACTGGCCAGCATGGAAAAGCCCAGTCCGGCCAGCAGGCCCCACGCCACAAAGCGTCTGAAAGGCTGCGCGCTCCGGCGCAGCCGCCTTCGTTCGTTTCTAGCACCCACAGCGCAGGCACTCCTCTTTAGTCCAGACTCCGGCCGGCCGCGAAAAAGCGGGCCGCGTTCCGGAGTGCGTAGCCACTCACTAAGCCGTCCCGCCCGCCAGCAATGCGAACGCCTGCGGGTTGTAGTGCTTCTCGATCGCTTCTTCCTTCACGCCCAGCCCGCGCAGACAGAATACAACCGCGGCCTCGGCCAACTGCTCCTTGGACTGCCGGTAATTCACAACAGGATGTTCGACCACATTGGCGAAGCCGAGCATCAGGCACAAATGGTGCGCGAGCCAGCCGGCGCTCTTGAGCCTGGCTTCGCGGCGCAGGTCGCCGGACTTCTGCGCGGCCTGCAGGCACTCGCAAATCTTGGGAATCCAGACCTGCTCGGCGCGTTTGAAAACCACGCGCGCGAATTCGCCGTCTTCGCTGAGACTGCGCAGGAACAGCCTATAGAAAATACGCGTGTCTTCGCCGCCCGAGAGGCACTTGGCGGCCAGGAAGTGCAGCATGATCGCGAGCGACGAAATGGACGGCGCAAAGGCCAGAATGCGCTGCATTTCCTGTTCGACCACGCCCTTGCGGCAGGTGTCGAGGATCGCCGAGTACATCGCTTCCTTGCTGGGAAAATGTTTAAAGAGCAGCGCTTCGGAGACGCCCGCGACGTCAGCGAGCATGCGGGTGGTCGTGCCGTGGAAGCCTTTTTCGGCAAAGACGCGCTTGGCCGCGTCGATGATCTGTTCGCGGCGCTTCTCGGACGTGAGGCGAGTGGAAATAGCCATGGGCGCTATGTGAGCACACACTCACTTACAGTCAAGTGGGTATTTTACGGAATTTGAAGTCAATTTATTCATGCCCCAGCGGGTAAAAAAACGAGCCGCCATTGCTGGCGGCTCGCGCTCTCGTCGTAAAGCGTGGGCGTGCTTTACGGAATCGCAGGTTCCGGCTTGGACAGCGCATTCACGCGTTCGCGCAGGGCTTCCAGGCGTTCGCGTTCCAGCGGCGAAAGGCCCGGCTGCTTCTCCAGCACGCGGAAGACTTCCAGCGCGCGGGCGTCTTTGCAGTTGAGCAGTGCTTCCACCTGCCCGAAGCGTTGCGCGGGCGGCAGGGTGGGCCAGGTGCGGAAGGCAAAGTCGAAGCAATCGCGCGCCTTCTCGGGGCGTTCGGCCACCGACTGATTGGCGATGCGCAGAATCGGTTCGCTCAAGAGCGCCAGCGTCTCGCCCACGCGCGCTTCCTGCCACGGGTAGCGGGCCTGGAACTGCTCAAGCACATCCTTGATGCGGTGCGGTTCGCCGAGTTCGGCTTCGGTGCGCGCGAGTTCCAGATGCGCGGCCTGGCGCAGCCCGTCGAGCACCACACGCGCTTCGTCGGAGTTGGCGGCGTTGCCGCCAAGGCAGATCTCTTCAAGCAGATCGGCGCTCTCCTTCAGCTTGCCGTCCAACTTCTGGATGCGCGCTTCAACGAAATTGATTGCGGACGCTTCAACCGTCGTGCCCAGGGTCTTGTTGAGCGCGACCAAGGCTGCCAGCGCGGCGTCGGGCTGTTCGCTGGCTTCGGTGCTGCCAAGCTGCGCAAGGTAGCTCAGCGCCAACGGGCCGTAGAATTTCGAGAGCAGGAGCGCCTGGTCGGCCGGCGCAAGACCCGTGTAGGAGCCCGTCAGTTCCGGCATCGTGCGTTCGGCCAAACCCGAAGGTCCGGATTCCGGGTTGCCTTCCAGCGCTTCATGGAAGGCCGCGCTAGCCGCCCGGAACGCGTTCAGGACTTCATCGCGGCTGCCCGCGGTCCCGGCGAGGAGCACGCGCCCGCGTTCGAAATGCGCCAGTCCTTCCAGCGTGCGCACGATCAGGCGGCGGTCGCTCTTGGTGTCGTAGCTTTCGGCGGCGCGGCGCAGGGCCAGTTGGCCTTGAGCCAGACGCGCGGCGCGGTCCTTGGGGTCTTTCGCCGCTTCGGCGGTGTCGAGCACGGCCAGCGCGGCGCGGAGTTCCTTGGCCGCGGCAAAATTCTCTTCCAGGTGCATGCTCTCGCCCTGGCGCACCCACGAGCGCGTGAACGGCGGCAGAAGGCCCAATTCCACACGTCCCACCGGACCGCGTGTCTTGCCGGCCCAATCTTCGCGGCGGTCGTCGAGCGCCGAGAGCGCCACGAACGCGGCGGCCTTCGGTTCGGCGCCCACTTCAAGGAACGCGCGCGTGCGCGCCGCGATGGGCCAGTGCTTGCCCGCTTCCGTGACTGACGCGGCGCCTTCCAAAAGCGTGATGCAGGTCTTGTCGTACGCCGGCGCGGGGAGCAAGCGGCGCTCCGGCGACCAGGCGTCCAGCCAGTCCGTCCCGCGCACCGCGTACGGATGCGGCACCCACAGGTCGGCGTTCGTGCCGCCGTCGAAGCGCACCGTCCCGCCCGGCGTGCGCACCGCGATCCCGGCATTGCTCGAGGACAGCACCAGGCCCGCGCGGCCGCTTTCCAGCACCACCAGCGGCGCACGGCCCGTCTTTTCGATCTTCAGGCGCGTGTCTTCGTACAGGTCGAATTGCGCGCCGCCGGCCAGCACCACGCGCACATACTGTCCGCGCTGCGTGACCAGCGTGTCGCCCTCGTAGAAATCTTCCTTCAGGCCCAGCGGCAGGGTCTTGTCTTCGCGCTGCACGCTCGCGCTGGTGCCGGAAAGGATCGCGCCGGCGGATTCCTTCGGACGCATGAAGTAGAAGGTCAGCATCAACATCGCCGCCAGACCCACCGCGCCGAAGATCTGATTGCGCAGCTTGCGCGCGCGCGCCAGCGCCAGGCGCTGCCGGTATTCGGCGCGCAGGATCTGCATGACCTTGTCGCTGATCGGAACCGGCGGTTCGCTGAGCGTCTCGAGGCCCTGAACCAGAAGCTGGTCTTCTTCGCGCAGCGCGTCGAGGCGCCGGCGGGCTTCGGGGTCTTTCGTAAGCTGGTCTTTCATCGAGGCCTGCGCCGATTCGTCCAGGCGGCCGTCGAGATAGCGCTGCAGGGCCAGTTCTCCGGCCTCGTTCGCATCGATAGGTTCTGGTTCTGTGCTCATCTTCATGTATCCGTCACTGCAGCCGCTTTAATTTTACGCGCAACGCCTTCTTGGCCCGGTGAATGCGCGTTTCAATCGTCGTCACCGGAACCTGCAACGTCTCCGCAATCTGCTCGTAGCTCAATTCCGACTGGTACCGCAACAACAGCACTTCGCGATGCTTGTCAGGCAGGGACAACAGCGCTTCCCGTACCTGCGTATTCTGCACCCGGTGCTCGTAGACGTCTTCCGGCCGCACCGCATGCTTGTCCGCCACCCGCTCCAACTCGTCTTCTTCCGCCGCCTGCGGGCGCTTCTTGCGGCGATAGTCGATGCACAGATTTCCGGCGATCCGGTAACACCACTTTATGTAACCGCCCGCCGAGCCCGGATCGACCTGCGACCACGTCCGGAACGTCTGCAGCAACGACTCCTGCGTCAGCTCCGCCGCGTCCTCCCGGTTCCCGATCCGCCGCAGTATGAAGGTGAAAATATCCTCTTCATACTCCTGCATGAACCGTTCGAACTGGCTCAAGTCCGCCGGTCCGGGGTCTCGGGGCAGCCGCTCGTTCGCCACGGGGTTAGTCTCGACCCCTGCTTACGCTTGCCGCCACTTCAACCGCCTTGCTGCTAACCCAGCCAGCCAATAGGGTAACGAGGCTCCGTGCAGAACCTTGCTGGGATTCGCTAGGGATGGGGGGCGTTTGTATAATCCCTGACATCGAAGGCATTTACCTTTCGGTCGGGAATCCTAATTTTTACCTAAATTCAACCGGGCGACCTGCACCTATGTAAATCTCGCTCCTTTATATATCCGCTAACCGAGCGCCCTGCCGGAGAATTTCAGCTTGGCCAAGTAACCGTTTGAAATTCGGCGGGATGAGGTAGTCTGGCTGCAAATCCAGTTTCAGGAGCTTCATTAATATGCGCATCCAGTTGGCTGGGCTTTCGGGCAGCTTTATGGGCCGCGCCTTTGACTTCCCGCAGCAGCCCGTGGTGACGCTAGGGCGCAACCCGCAGAACAACGTCGCCGCCGATCCGCCGCGCGAACCGATGGTCAGCGACAAGCACGCCGAAATCTACGAAGAACGCGGCGGGATTTTCATCCGCGATCTTAACAGCACCAACGGCACCTACATCAATGGCCAGCGCATCGCGCTGCCCACGCTCCTGATGCCGGGGATGACGCTGCGGCTTGGCGGTGCCGGCCCGGAATTGCAGATCCTAACGTTGGCGCTCGAACAGGGCGCACCGGGGATGGGCCAGCCCGCGGGTTTTGGCGCACCTGCGCCGCAGCCTCAACCGTGGGGCGCTCCGCCAGCGCCTTCTCCGTATCCGGCGCCGCAAACGCCCCAACCGGCTCATGCCGGCGCGCATCCGCATGGCATGGACCTGGCGATGCCCGGACTCAACGCGCCACCGCCCTACCCCGTCGGCGGCGCAAAGCAGGGCATCGGCCTGATGACCTTGCAGCGCGAAATCTCCAACGCCAAAGCCGAGGTGCGTTTCGAAGAAGGCAAGAAGCGCCGTGCCGCGCTGGTCGTGCTCTCCATGGTCCTGCTGGTGGGGATGATCATCAGCGTGGTCGTCTGGGCGGTGATTGGTTCGAAAATTGAGGCGAATTTTGAGGCGGTTGCCGAAAAACATAAGTATGCGATTTATCTGGTCGTCTGCAAATGGGTGGTGCCGGCTGGAAAGAACGAAAAAGGCGAAGATATGGTTATGATTCATACTTCAAAGGGAACGGCATTTGCCATCAACAAGGAAAAAGGTCTGCTTGGAACCAATGCCCATGTGACTGAAACAGTCAAGGAGGCTCTAAACCACAATGGTATTGCCTTGGTCGTATGCAATTCCAAGCCAGAATGCCTCTATAAAATCAAAAAGGGAATCTCTCATCCCAAATACACGGGCAAAATTACAAGCATTGCTCAAAGCCCTGACGTTGGAATTATCGAAGCCGACCTGAATACGGCCAAGGGTTTTGTGCCCATGCCAGACGCCATGCAGCCCGGATCTCAGGAAGAATTAAAGCTGGAAACAGGCAAAAAAATTGCCTTGATGGGATATCCAGGCATTGAACAATTCGACGCTCAATACATCCGGGCCGACAGCAACGGAGACAACTTTGAAGGCGTCGTGGCGAAATTCAGCGAAGGGCAAGTTAGCAATATTATGACTTTCGATTTTAAACCTTGGCCAGCCAAAGATGCAAGCAATTACGAAGTATTGGAGCACACTATTCAAGCCTTTCATGGAAATTCGGGGAGTCCAATTTTCAACACCAACGGGAATGTGGTGGCCCTGCTCAATTCCGGACCCACGACCACAGTCATGGGCAAAGATAATAAAGAAATCGAACTTGGGCGCGGCTTGCAATCCTACGGCATCAACGTTCGCTTCCTCCAGGAACTCGTTGAGCAAGAATACCCCGGCGCCTGGAAGTAGCCGCCCACGCCCGTCTTTCGCCGCCCACGCATTTTCGTTTCGCGGATAGGCTCCCGGAATCCTCATTTCCGGGAGTTTCCCCATGTTCTGGCGTGTGCTTGGCCTTCTAAAACCATATCGCGGCTCGATCTTCACCGGGCTTCTATGCCTGCTGCTCTCGACGCCGCTTTCGCTCTTTCATCCGCTGGTCTGGATGTACGTGGTCAACGAAGTCATCCAGCACGAACGCCACGAGATGCTCCTGCCCGCGCTCGGCGTGATGCTGGCCGTGCATCTGGCCAGCATGGGCCTGACCGCGCTGCGCAGCTACGTACTGGGCGTCGCGGGCCAGCGTTTCGTCGAAGACCTGCGTAACCGCATCCACGCCAAACTGCTGCGCCAGTCGGTGACGTATTTTCAGGAGCGTCGCACCGGCGACCTGATGCAGCGCGCGATCGCCGACGTCGAGACGCTCCAGGACATCGTGATCAACGGCGTCGACAACATTCTCGGCAACGTGCTCTCGTTCCTGTGGGTCGCGGGGATCATCATCGCGATCCATCCGGTCGTGGGCTTGCTGACCATGCTCCCGCTGGGCCTCGTTGCGATCATGGTCTGGGTTTTCAACAAAAAGATCAAAGGCCTCTACAAGCAGATCCGCGACCGCCTGGGCGATCTCTCGTCACATTTGCAGGAACACTTGCAGGGGATCGTGGTCATTAAAGCCTTCGCGCGCGAAGACCTCGAAGCGCAGCGCTTCCGCACGCAGAACGATGCCTACACCCGCGAAAGCCTGAAGGGCGTCGTCGCGCGCACCGCCTACGGCCCCGGCGTGATGACTGTGGGCTTTTTAAGCAACATGATGCTGCTGGGTTCGGGCGCGTATTACGTGATCTACGGGGGCTTGGGCATCGGCGCGCTGGTCGCGTTCCGCGGCTACTGGTGGCAACTTTACAGCCCCGTCTCCACGCTCGCGCAGATCAACGAAACCATGCAACGCGCCATGGCCGCGGCCGCGCGCGTCTTCGACGTGCTCGACGCGCCGCAGGAATTCACCGACGCGCCCAACGCGCTCGCGCTGCCGGGCCTCGAAGGCCGCGTGCGCTTCGAAAAAGTTTCGTTCGGCTACCGCCCCGAGCGCAAGATCCTCAACGCGGTCGAACTCGAAGCGCTGCCGGGGCAGCAGGTCGGCATCGTGGGGCCCAGCGGCGCGGGCAAGTCCACCGCGCTCTCGCTGTTGCTGCGCTTCTACGATCCGCAAGCCGGACGCATCCTGCTCGACGGCCACGATCTGCGCGAGCTTCAACAGTCCTCGTATCGCAACCAGTTCGCGCTCGTCACGCAGGAACCATTCCTCTTCAACCTGACCGTGCGCGAAAACATCCTCTTTGGCCGGCCCGCCGCGAAACCCGATGAGATCGAGCAGGCCGCGCGCTCGGCCAACGCGCACGAATTCATCAAGGACCTGCCCGAAGGCTACGAAACCGTGACCGGCGAACGCGGCGTGAAGCTCTCCGGCGGGCAGAAGCAGCGCCTGTGCATCGCGCGCGCGTTTCTGGCCAACCCCAAGGTCCTGCTGCTCGACGAAGCCACCGCAAGCGTCGAACCCGAATCGGAAGCCCTGATCCAGGCCGCGCTAGAAAGATTGATGCAGGGCCGCACGACTTTCATCGTCACACACCGCCTCTCGCTGGTGCGCGGCTGCGCGCAAATTCTGGTGGTCTCCAACGGCCAGATCCTCGAGCGCGGGACGCACGACGAACTCCTCGCCGCCCGCGGCTGGTACGCGCGCATGTACAACCTGCAAATGGAAGGCGGCGTCCAGTAGGACGCCGCCTCGCTTTCGTCTTCCAATTTTTTCGCAGCGATTCACTGGGCTTAATTTTGCGTCCCGTTCTGACCCTTCGTCTTTCCGGTCGGGCGGCTGGTGAGGCTGTTGATGTCCAGGTCGGTGCAGGTGAAGCCCGGCGAGAAGAGCTTTTGTTCAAAGCTGCGCAGCAGCTTGCCCTGATCGTCGCTCTCGCCGCTCACGCCCACAAGCACGGCCCCGCCGCCGCGGCAGAGTTCCAGGCTGCCTTTGTGCGCGCGGACCACGAACCCTTCGGCGTCTTCCCGCAGGCGCGGGTTATGGCGCAGCGCCTGGACCGCGGCCAGAGCTTCACTCGAACCGTCGTCTTCGAACTTCACCGGCAGGCTCAGGTCGAACAGGCGCAGGAACATCGGGCCGTCGACCATGACCTGTTCGAGGTACTTGCGTTCGTCGGCCGGCTTGCCCAGGCGGTTGGCCGCCTGCGCCGCGACGCCCGCGGTGCGCGCGCGCAGCAGGCGCTCCGTGGCGGGCAGGTTGAGCAGGGCTTCGTCGGCGAGCTTCCAGGCGCCTTCGTTGTCGCCGCGCACCAGCGCCGCTTCGGCTTCCAGCGCGGTGAAGTACGCCTGTGCGGCCGGGAACGGTTCCATTTCCTTGGCGCGGCGCAGGCCTTCGGCGGCCATGCCCGGCGGCAGGATGCGAATCAGCGAGCCCAGCAGCCAGACCGGATTGCCGTCCGTGTCGCTGGGGCGGTACGGGTTGAGGGTCTTGGCCAGCAATTCGGGGTTGGCAAGCAGCTTGAGAATCTCGCGGCGCAAACCCCACTGTTGAACGTACCCGGGGCGCGTCAGCTTCGCTTCCGGATCGATCGCGCCCATCCCGTTCAGTTCGTCGTACTGCGCGCACTTCGACTGCTCCAGCACCACGAACAGCAGCGAGTTCTGCAGTTGGATTTCTTCCGCTGAAGAACTCCAGTTGCGCGTGCGGTCGGGGCGCTCATACGCCGTCTGAACGAGCCGCACGGCCTGGTCGCAGCGCCCGGTGGCCAGGCACAGCAGCGCGATCGCGCGTTCGAAGCGCGCCTGATCCTCGATCTGATAGAACGGCTTCATTCCGCCGCGGAAGGACTTGGCCGACTGTAGAATCTGAAGCGTGTCCGCCAGCCTGCCCTGTCCAACATAGAGGTCGGCCAGGGACGTATAGGCGCAGCTCATGTAATGGGACGTTCCGGCATGAATTGACTTGATCCAGTTCTTCTCCGCGCTGACGAAGTCCATGCAGTGCAGGCAGGCGCGAGCCAGGTTGTCGAGTTCGCAGCCGTCGTTCGCGGTGAGTCGGCAGGATTCTTCGAACGCCTTGCGGCTTTCTTCGCGGTGGCACAGTTCGTTCTCGAGATTGCCCAGATGATTGTACGCATGGCGCTTCATCTGGGGATCTTTCATCATCTCGTCGATCACCCGGCGGCAATCCTCAAAGCGGCGCGCTTTGAGCAGCGCCCACGAGCGCTCGCGGGGCATTGGCTCGGTTATCTGTTCCATGCGATCCAGCGCAACCAACGCCTCATCGAAGCGGTCCAACTGCTCCAGCGCCTTTTCTTCCTGCTCGAGGGAGAAGAAATACCAAATGCTGGCATCCGCGTCGCCGGAGTTCTTGAGGCCCGCCGCTTCGGCCAGCTTGCGCGCGGTGCGGGCGTGGAAGTAGGCCACCGGCGGATTGGCTTCGCCATCCAGTTGCACGATGGCCAGCACCAGATGCGCCACCAGCGCATTCGGATTTTGAATCAAGATCGGTTCGGCCAAATCGCGGGCCTTTGCATAGTCCGCATTGCCTTTTTTGTCCTTCGCTAGGGCCGCTTGCAGCGCTTCCAGTTCCGCTTTCGGGGCATGTTGGTAAGCGTTTTGAATCATTTGCGCCAGCTTGTCTTTCGGCAACTTGGAGAAGGGACAGACCGGAAAGTCCGCATCGCTGCGGGCCGGCCGCGCGGCGAAATACACGCCCGTCAGGGCAAGCACGCAGAACGCGGCGCCGCCCGCGATGCGCAGCCCCCAGCGCGCGCGGGGCTTGGGCGTCGCGCTTGCGGCGCCTGCATTTCCAGGAAACTGTTCGTTCGTCATGGCTTTGGTCCTCGTTTGGAAGGGAGCCCTGATGGCTCGTCACGAGGTAAAGCGGCGGTTCGGCGGAGCGCAGGGCAACGAAAGCGCTCCTTTTAATGGGGCTTTGACTCCCTCCCCGCGCCGCGAATAAGCACCCCGAAAAAGATTAAATATATACCATAAAATATTTGACAAGGCACATTTTAGATGGTTTAATGAACCCTACGTGCGGGCCTCAATGAGGGGGCTCGCAGACATGGAGCTGGGTTGGAATGGATTTTATGCACCTACGTGCACAATTTTTCACGGCGAATGGAACTGAGCAAGCGCAGGTTTCGACGGGTACTCTGCACCTAGTGCACATTTTTGAAAAATATTGTCCGCAGGGCTCGGACAAGACAGTAGCTTCGCCTGGTACATTTTATTTCGAGAAGCCAGGTTTAATGCACCTAGAGCAGAGGATTTCAGAATTCACCGCTCCGATTCCCCAACCACTTGTGGAGGACTCCACGCACCGCCACTAGGCGTACGCGCACCGTGCACCTTTTTTAAGAATTTGGTACACGGTCCCGCCCTACCCTTCGACTTCGAAGCCGTTCAAGTCGACCCAGCGGTCCGCAAAGACTTCCGACGTCGCGAACTGGATCCGCGCTTCGGTCGTGCCCGGCGTCACGAGCCCCGCCGCCAGTTGCACCCAGCCCGGCTTGAAGCCTTCCGGCAGCCGCACCTTCCGGTCGATCCACGTGTCCCCCGGCAGCCACTCGCGCGGGTCGCAGGCTTCCAGCGGCACCACCGTCGAAAGGTCCCCCTGCCGAAAGCGCACCGCGAACTTGTACGGGTGGTACAGCGGCGCGACGCCCAGGTTTTCGATCCAGAATTGCAGCCGCACCGACGCCGCCGGCTTCACGCTGGCTTCGATCAGCGCCCCGCGCAGCGCGAAACGGTAACCGAGCTGCTGGCAGAACTTCGCCAGCGCGCCCATCCAGCTTTCGGGCAGCTTGGTGTACTTGGGCATGAAGTACGTGCCGTGAAACTTGAGCCCCTGTTGGAGGATGAAGTCGAGGTCGTAGCCCAGTTCGTACCAATCCATCGGCACGCCGCAGGCTTCGAAGTGCACGGGCGCGCGCTTCCACGCGTCCTGCGCGCCGGTCTCGCAGACCTGCTTCGGATACGCTTCGAAATGGTGATTCCAGGCCAGATCGCGGCGCACGTAGGAATTTCCCGACGCGCGCAGATCGCCGTAGCAGTCGCAGCGCCAACCCATCCCCGCGGCGATCCCGGCCTTCATCTGGTAGCCGTCCAGATTCACCAACAACGGAGTCTTGGGGTGCGCTTCCTTGTAGACCTGCGTAAAGCGGTGCACCTGCGCTTCGCTGATCTCGCCCGCGCCTTCGCCCCACGGCCCGATGTAGGCCAGGTCCACGGTCTCCAGGAGCGGGTGGCCGTCAAAGCGCCGTCCGAACTCGCGCAGCACGTTGCCCCACTTCTCGAGGTATTGTGGCGCGTCGTGGTTCGGGTACTGCAGCTTGCCGCTCTTGAAGGGCACGTCGACGGTCGGGTACTTCTTGAGGTACCACGCCGGCAATTGCGGCTGGCGCACCGACCCGAACGGCATCAAGCGCACGGCCAGCGTCTGGCCGCGCTCTTTGCAGACCTCGAAGGACTTCTCGACCATCGAGAAATCATAGCGCCCTTCTTCGGGTTCGAGCTTCTCCCAGAACCAGCGGCAGTAGGAGACCGTGGTGGGGAGATAGCCCGGGATGACTTTGGGGCGCCCGCCACGGCCCACGGCGTCGCCGCCGGCAGGACTCTCGCTCAGGCTGGGAAATTCGAGTGGGCCTTCTTCCGACCAGCTCTTGCCGGGAAAGAGCGGATCCCCGTTGAAGTGCTGAAACGTGCAGCAGCCTTTGTGCGGATTGCCGAGGTACTTGTCGGAGTACGCGGGCCGGACGCGGCGGACGGAATCGCCCATGAAAGGAGTTCCTCGAGGGTTGTCAGCGTGAAGCTATCCATTCATTACGTTGCCGCAGACAGAGGAAAATCACGGAGAAACGGGGCCTTGCGGCATCAGGCAGGCGTACGCGATATCAGTCCGGTCCTAAAACTTCTTCACGTCGTCGAGCCGAGAGATCGAGACCACGCGCGCCATCGGCACGAACGTGTAATCGCGGCTCGGGCGCACCCCGATATTGCGCGCTTCGTGGACATACTTTTCCTTGGAGAGCGTCGAACTGGTGACTTCGTGCGCGTCCACGTGACCCAGGCAGAGAAATTCCGGGTCGGCCCTGACCAAATTACCCAGGTACACGAAATGGCTGTCGGTATCCACGACGATGTTCTGGTTAAGCAGCAGCTTGAGCATCTCCGGGGTGCGATCCGGAAACTTGGAGAAGTCCAGCGGCTCGACGATTTTTTCCGGCTCGGGCTTGGGAACGTCGGGCGGTTCCGGCGCGGCGGGGCCGGCCAATTCGAGCGGATCGTCAGTGCTCATGCGGGGACCTCGGTTTCAATGCGCGTGCCGTCCGCGGCCCCCTAAATTAAGGAGCGCGAACCTGAACCTGCCGCCCAAAGCGTAATACGGTACAACGACATTCCAAGCGCGAGCACGCCGGCTCACCCGCGCGCCGCTGCAAGCGTAGCGCGGGGGGCTTCCTTTAATATGCTGGGTTACTTAGAGGGCGCGGCGGAGCTGGGCTCGGGGCCGTTGGGATGCCGGAGCTTTTCCTGCACGTCGCGTTCTTCCATTTTCTTGAGGTCTTCGGCCGAAAGCGGGCGGAACTTGCGATCCATTTCATCGTTAATATCGCGCACGGGCAGGTACACGGCGAGGAAGCTCCCGCCAAACGCGAGCATGGCCATGAGCACCGTCAAAAACGCGACCAGCCGGCGCCGCGAAAGCAGCGCGATCCCCACCGTCAGCGCGCCAAAGACGCCGGTGATGACCATGCCGATCGTATCGGTGAACCAGAAGACTGCGCGCACGGTCCCGGGGCGCTCGAGCGCCTGGTTTTCGTAAAGCTGGCGGTATTGCGGCAGCAGGACGGCGAATTCAACGAGCACCATCGCCCACATCAGCACCGCCAGCAGGCAGAGCACGCGCTGAAAGCCGAGATCCTGCTTTTTTTTCTTCTGATCCGGTGTGGCGGGCGGGGCCGCTTCGGGCGCCGCATCTTTGGGCGCGTCGAGGGGCTTGGCCGAAGCGGGCTCGGAGGCATCGCCGGCGGCTGAGTTCTCTTCGGACATGCGCCCGGTATACCGCTCGTCCGGGAGCCCGGCCATGCACAAACCCGCGTGAAACAGCGCAAACCAAGGCGACACGAAGGCTTCCAATAAGTGGACAATTGGGAGTTGCTTTTGCAGGCGCACACCGCCAGAGTTTTGGAAAATTACCGCAAACGGAGAACCGGTCATGGCCAACGAACATCAGGTACTGGGCGGAAATAGCGCGGAAGCGCCCGCATCGAATCCGACCAGCCAGCCCTGCGTGCTGCTGATCTTCGGCGCGTCGGGCGACCTGACCAAACGCCTGCTCGTGCCCGCGCTGTACAATCTGGCCTGCGACGGCCTGCTCTCTGAAAACTTCGCACTCCTGGGCATTGCGCTCGACAAATGGACGAGCGAAGAATTCCGCGAGCGCATGAACCAGGACATCAAGAAATTCCATACGCGCAAGGAATTCGACCAGAAGGTCTGGGACAAGCTGGTCAGCCGGTTCCACTACATGCCCGGCGGGTTCAGCGACCAGGCCACCTTCGACGCGCTGAAAACCGAAGTCGCCAAGCTGGACACGAAGTTCCAGACACAGGGCAACGTGCTATTCTACTTCGCCGTCGCGCCGCGCTTCTTCGGCACGATCTGCGAGAGCCTGCACAAGTTTGGCTTCAAGGAAGGCGCCGGCTGGAAGCGGATCATCGTCGAGAAGCCCTTCGGCACGGACCTCAAGTCCGCGCTGCAGCTCAACAAGGATGTGCTCGCGCACTGGCACGAAAACCAGATCTACCGCGTCGACCACTACCTGGGCAAGGAAACGGTGCAGAACCTGCTCGCGTTCCGCTTCTCGAACGGGATGTTCGAACCGCTCTGGAACAAGAACTACATCGACAACATCCAGTTCAACGTCTCGGAAGCCGTCGACGTTGAAGGCCGCGGCGGCTACTACGACCAGTCGGGCGTGCTGCGCGACATGATGCAAAACCACATGTTCCAGATGCTCGCGTACCTGTGCATGGAGACGCCGGGCTCGTTCGAGTCCGACCAGATCCGCAACGAAAAAGCCAAGCTGCTACAGGCCGTGCGCGTGTACACGCCGGAAGAAGTCGGGCGCTACGTCGTCCGAGGGCAGTACGGTCCGCAACTCGACGACGCGGGCAAGGTGGTCAAGGCCGGCTACCGCCAGGAAAAGGACGTCAATCCGGAATCGAAGACCGAGACCTACACCGCCGGGCGCTTCCACATCGACAACTGGCGCTGGGAAGGCGTGCCGATTTACCTGCGCTCGGGCAAGGCGCTCTGGAAGCGCGGCACGGAAATCGTGGTCGAATTCAAGAAGGCGCCGGAAGTGATCTTCCGCGGCACGCCGGTCAAGCACCTCAGCGCGAACCGCCTGATCTTCCACATCCAGCCGTACCAGGGCGTCGAAGTGCAGTTCCACGCCAAAGTGCCGGGCCCAATGATGCAATTGCAGCCGGTCAATATGCGCTTCGGCTACAGCGACGCGTTCAAGGCTTCGCGCTACACGGGCTACGAAGTGATGATTTACTCGTGCTCGCACGGCGACGCGACGCTGTTCTCGCGCGGCGATCTGGTCGAAGCCGCGTGGCGCGTGGCGCAGCCGTTGATGGATTACTGGGCCGCGACGCCGGCGACGGACTTCCCCAATTACGCGCGCAGCAGTTGGGGCCCGAAGACGGCCGCCGACCTGATCGAACGCGACGGCCGCCGCTGGCACGAAGTCGTGACCGAAGAAGTGCTGAAGAAGGCGCCGCTGTTCAAGGACGCCGAGCCGCTCCTGATTTCGCAGGTGATCATGGCGCTGCGCTCACGCATGGTCGCGAAGGGCGAAGAGCTGATCAAGAAGGGCACGCTGGGCAGCGAGATGTACATTCTCGTGCGCGGCGAAGTCGAAGTGCTCGACGACGGCGGCAAGGTGATCAAGACGCTGAAGGACGGCGACTTCTTCGGCGAAATCGCGCTCTTGATGTCCACGCCGCGCACCGCGACGGTCCGCGCCAAGACGAGCTGCGACGTTTTCGTGCTCGAGAAGGCCGACTTCGCGCGCATCCTGCACGACCACCAGCAGTTCGCGAACAGCATCCTGCAGGTGGCCAAGGAACGCTACAACCTGACCAGCCTGCAGGCCGAACATCTGATGAAGCACTAGGCATCGCCGGTCTGAAGCGCTCCTTATGGAGCGCTTCAACCGCGGCGCAGCAGCAGGACCGTTTCGAAGTGGCGCGTCTGCGGGAACATATCGAGCAGATGCGCGGCCTCGAGGCGGTACGAGTGCCGCAGGGTCCGCAAATCTTCCAAGAGTGTCGCTGGATTGCAGGACATATAGCCAAGCGCGGGCGCGTTTAAGCGCGCCAGTTGCGCGGAAGCTTTCGGCCCCAGGCCCAGCCGCGGCGGGTTGACTGCGATGTAGACTTCGCGCGGCACGGCGCTTTCCAGCCACGCCGCGGCATCGGACTTCACAAACTCCACATTCAGGATCGCGTTCAGCTCGGCATTGCGCGCGGCCATTTCCAGATTCGCAGGTTCGGATTCGACCGCGGTGACAAGCCGGAAGTCGCGCGCCAGCGTATAGCCGATCGCGCCCGCGCCGGCGTACAGATCCAGGGCTTCGTGCAGACCGCTGGCGCGGCCATACTCGGCCAGCAGCGCATAGGCGCGCTCCGCGACCGCGGGGTTGGCCTGAAAGAAATTCTGCGGACCGAGCAACAAACGCAGGCCCAACAGCGACTCTTCGATGTGCTCGCGGCCCCAGAAGCGCACCGGCGTGCCGAACGACATATCCGCCAGCGTCGGCTGCACGAGCCAGTGCACGGATTGCGCGCGGTTTTCGGCCAGCAGCGTTTCGGCGATGCGTTCGATGCGCGGGTCGGGCGCGTCGCTTTTCGTGACCAGCGCCACGAGCACAGAACCGTTGCGCGCATAGCGCGTGATGACGTAGCGCAGGCAGCCTTCGTGCTTCAGGTAATCGTAGCTGGGAATTTCGAGCGCGCGGGCCAGCTCAATGGTCCGGCGAAATGCCGCGAAGGCCGGCGGCGCAATCAGGTGGCATTCGAACAGTTCCACCACACGGGTGTACGAGCCGCGCAGGCGCAGTCCGGCCTCGCCGAATGCGAAGACAAAATCCATGCGCTGCCGGTAGGCAAAAGGCTGCGGGCTGGGCACGGTTTCGAGCGGCGCGGACGCGAAGAACTCCCGCAGCTCCGCCACGTTGATCATTTTTTCGAAGACCGCGCGCTTGGTCTTGAGCTGTTCGTCGTAGGCAAGGTCCTGCAACTCGCAGCCGCCGCAGGTGCCGAAGTGACGGCACGCGGGCGCGACCTTGGGCGCGGCAGCGGAGAGGTTGTGCATGAGCTCGCGCGCCAGCTTGCCGGGCGAGCGCTGCTTGGAGGGCTTTTTCTTCTGCTTGGGCTTCTTCATCCCGCATGATGTACCGCGAAAGCGGGGCGCGGTTCAACCGCTTTCACGAAATCGCCCGCGTGGTAGCATGCGCACGCCTAAATCTTGAGGACGTACCTTATGGCTACGCCTGCTCGCCGACGTCCCGGCCCCGCTGCCACGCCCGCAAAAACACCCGCGCCCGTGCCGCCACCCGATGAGACCGAAGGCCTCGACATCGCCGGCGATGACGGCGGCCTCTCGCTGGATCAAGACGCGCCGAGCGACGAACTGACGCTGGCGCCGAGCAAGCCCAGCTCGCACCCGAAAATGGAACCGCCACGCTCCCAGAAAAAGCGCAAGCGCGTCGACGCCGTGGATGGCAAGCCTGTGGATGTGGACACCTCGAATCTGCTGGTGTACGCGGGGATCGCGGTCGTGGTGTGCGTAATCGGCGGCGTGCTCTGGCTGATCCTGAGCAACCGCCCCGACAAAACCGCGAACGTGGATCCCACCGCAACACCTGCCGCCAATGCGCCTTCAAGTCCTGGCGCACCAACGTCGCCCGGCAACACGCCGGCCAGCCCGGGCACGCCCAAGGTCGACTACACGGCCAATCCGGCCAACAAAGCCGCCTTCCACGCGATGATGAAGTTCACAGATTGGGCCATGATCAATGCGCTCGAAATGAAAGCGCCCGAGCTGATCAAGAAATTCCAGAGCGCTGTCCCGATGGCCGGCGTCACCGATCCCGAAGTTAAGGATCTCTACAACAAGCTCATCGAATTTTTCACCGCGGGCGGCGACCATCCCCTGAACGCCATCGCCGGCAGCGAAGTGCAGATCGACAACTCCGGTCGCGGCGGAATCAAGGCCGATGCGAACGGCGAAAAGCAGAAAGCGCTGATGCTCAAGCTGTACCCGGTCAAAAAAGCCGTGAGCCAGCGTTACGGCCCACCCCCAGGCATGCAGTAGCGCCGCCGATCCCCGAAGCTCCGCCCACCGCTTGACGAACCCATTCGCAGCGTCGAAAAGGTTTCCAGCTATGAATCCTTGCGTGGCCTTATTTCATTCGCGCATCGAAGCGCAGCGTGCGCAGGCGGTCCTGCGCGAGCGGCACGTGGGCTGCGTGCTGGTCTGCCCGCCTCCCAAGCTTGCCGACACCGCGCAGTACGGCGTGCGTTTTGCCGCGGCTGACCGCGAAGCGGCCAAACTGATTTTCGACGCGGCGGGCATCGTGCCGCGCGCGATCTGCAACTGGGAGTCCTGATCCTTTGAGCACAGTTCCGACACTGCATCTCAAGCACGGCCACCTCAAGCCGCTTCTCGCCGGACATCCGTGGGTCTTTGCGACGGCCGTCGAACGCATCGAAGGCGACGTGAAGCCGGGGGACGAACTCTGCGTGCGCGGCCCCGACGGCAGGGCCTTCGGCCACGGCTATTACAGCCCCAGTTCCGCGATCGCGCTGCGCCTGTTGACGCAGGGCGAAGAGCCCGCTGACGATACATTGCTTTTCAAACGGCTCGAATCCGCCTACGCCTGGCGCCAAACGCTGCTCAGCGCACCGATGTCCGAGGCCACGACCGCGTACCGGCTGGTGAATTCTGAAGGCGACGGTCTGGGCGGGCTGATCGTTGACGTCTACGGCCCGGTGGTCTGCGTGCAGTTCGGCACGGTGGGCATGCACCGCCGCAAAGCCGTGATCGTGGCGGCGCTCGAAAAGCTCCTTAAGCCCAGCGCGATCATCGACAAGAGCGACGGGCGCGTGGCGAAACTCGAAGGCCTGCCCGCGCCGACCGGCGAAGTGTTTTCGGGCACGGCGCCCAGCGCCGCCGTCGAAGTGCGCGAATGCGGGCTCTCGGTGCACGTCGAAATCGGCCCCGGGCGCGGCCAGAAGACGGGCCTGTACCTCGATCAGCGCGAAAACCGGCGCCGCTTCGCGCAATTCGCGCGCGGCAAGGAAGTCCTGGACCTCTTCGCGCATGTGGGCCTCTTTTCGCTGCACGCGGCGCGCGGCGGAGCCAAGAACCTCACGCTCTGCGATTCGAGCGAACCGGCGCTGCAAGCCGCACAGGCGAACCTGGAACGCAATGGCGTAGGCGACGCCGACCTGTGCCTGGCCGAATGGCCCGACGCCATGCGCGACTTACGCGAAAAGGGCCGGCGCTTTGACCTCGCGGCGGTCGATCCGCCCAAATTCGCGACAACGCGCGACGACGTTTCCCGCGCGCTCGGCGCCTACAAGGACGTCAACGCGCAAGTTGCGCGACTCTTAAAGCCCGGCGCGATTCTGTTCACGTGCTCGTGCTCGAGCAGCGTCTCGGCGGAAGACTTCGAACGCGCGGTTGCGGCGGGATTGGCGCAAGCCGGCCGGCGCGGGATGCTTTTGGAAGCCCGCGGCGCAGGCAGCGACCACCCCGTTCCGCCTGGCTTCGCGCAAGGGCGCTACCTCAAGTGTCTGATCCTGCGGGTCGACTAGTACCCGCATCAAAATGGGACTCGAGTTGCACTGGTGCTTATTCGACCGCAAGATTGTGTAAAAGGGCGCACGCAAATTCTGTATGCAGATTGTAATGAGCTGTTTGGAGAGTATGACCGCGTGCGTATCTTGAACGCACGTGCCCGAGGACTTCGCGTGCCCGATTTCGCTTCCTTTATATTGCGCCTGAACCGGCTGGCCTGCGCCGCGCTCACTCTGGCGTTGCTGTGCGGCGCGCTTTCCGCCGGCGAAGAGCCCTCCGATCCGGAAAAGAAACCGCCGCCCAAACCCAAGCCGTTCCGGTACTCCGCGTGGTGCGCCTATCGCAGCTATAAGAGCGTCGAGGCCGCCGTGCCGCCGGAAGATCTGGACATCGAAAAGCAGACCAACTCACGCCCCGGCGCCAGCAACTGGGGCGGCTTTGCGCGGCGCGGACAGTGGATTCCGGTGATCGTGGAACTTGAGAACACCACTGAAGACGAGAGCTACAGCGGGACGATGCAGATCCAGCTCGACCCCGTCCCGGCCAGTGCGGGCACCGGCGACAAGCCCTACACCACGCAGTACGTGCAGGCGTACGAGGTCAAGCCCGGCGCGAAGAACCGGTACACCTTCAGCGTGCTCTGCCCGGAATTCGAGATCAGTGAAATTGTCGTGCGTATCGGCACGAAGAGCGGCGACCTCGAACGCTTCATCAGCATCAAGGACCTGGACCGCAGCCGCTCCGATCTGATCGTGGTGGTGACCGACGAGCGCGAGCAGAAATCCAACTTCAATTTCCTGCAGCCCGCCAAGAACGATAACGATCCGGAAAATTCGAACATGCCGCCGCCGCGATTCCGCGACGTGGCCAACCTGGATTACCACGATTTGGCGGACCGCTGGTACGACCTGCGCATGGCCTCGCTGATTATCATCGACGGCGCGATCTCGGAGCGCCTCCCGGAAAAGCAGCTCCTCGCGCTGGAAGCGTACGTCCAGGCCGGCGGCCAGCTCCTGATCATGTCGGGAAAGAACGCAGCGCTGCTCGAAGCCGAGCAATCCGGCAAAATCAGCCTCGCCGGCCTGGCCGGAATCAAACTTGCCGGCACCACTGCTAAGCTGCACCGGCTTTCTCAATCGCCGCCGTACACTCCGCCGAAGGCCGATTGGGAATTGCCCGTGACCGAGGTCAATGTGCTGCCCGCGAAGGGCGGCGGGCGCCTGGTCACCAGCACCAATAAGGAAAACGGCACGGTGGAGCGCGTGAACCGCCAGGTGGGCCTGGGCGGCGTCACCTTCCTGCCCTTCTCGCTGGCCGATCCCCAGGTCCAGACGTGGCAGGGGCGCACCGAGATCCCGCTCGCGCTGGTCGACGAAGCACGCGCGCACAACGCGCTCTTCCATTACACGATGGCCAAGCAAAGCGACTCGCCTTACTTCAACGCGAGTGACGCGCTCGATGGCAAACAGACGGCGAACGCCTCCATGGAAAACCTGCGCGCCCAGCTCGATGAATCCCTGGTCGACGACACGCCGGTCGAAACCTTCAAGAAGGACGTCGTGCTCTCGTTCCTGCTTCTGTACATCATGGCCGCGGTGCCGCTGAATTACTTTCTGTTCGGCTGGTTCAAGCGCCGCGAAATCGCGTGGGCCACGGTGCCGGCGTGGGCGCTGAGTTTCGGGCTGATCGCATATTACTGGGGTTACTACGGCCAGCAGGGCAAGCTGGGCATCAACGAGATCTCGGTGCTTGAAATCGGTCCGGGCCAGTCCGAAGGCAACAGCCGCACGTTCCTGGGGCTCTACTCGCCAACGTTGCGCAGCTACGATGTTTCGTTCCCCGATGAAGACGCCGCTCCCAACCATCTCGTCTCGAAAAAGATGCGCACGCAGGGCGTCGCGGACTTCCTGCCGGACATTACGGTTTCCGAAACCGGCGACCAGATGAACCTGCGCGGCGTGAAGGTGCAGAACCGCGCGGTGCGGCGCTTCGAGATTGCGCACCGCACAGACCTAGGCGGCGCCGTCGACGTGAAGCTGCGCCGCGACACGCGCACCGGTCGCATCGCGATTGAAGTCAAGAACGGCAGCAAATTCACGCTTCTGGAAGCCGCCGTGATCCAGCGCACCGGCAACGGCGATTTGCGCGGCGTGGCGCTGGGGAATCTGGACGCCAAAATGACCGAAGCGCTGGTCAAGGATGAACCCGATGGCGGCGGCGGAGACTGGACCACGCCCGACCAGGCGTTCTTCCGCCGCTCCGTGTCCTTTGCCAAGGCGCGCGGCGCGGGTGCCGACCGCCGGCGCATGGCGCTAGCCGGATACATTGAAGGCCAGATGCAGACCTACGCCGACGCGGTCCTGCTGGCCTGGGTCGACGGCGGACTGCTGGACATGAAAATCAAGGCCGACCAGCAGGACATCGAATACCAGTCGCGCGGTTTCACGCTCGTTGCGATCCCGCTGCCGCTAGAAGCCCAAGGCGGACGCACCGCGCTGACCGGCTGGACCGGGGCCTGGACGCAGGAGTTTGTCCTCGAGCACGGCGAAAACTGGCATCCCTTTAAGTCCGAACACGTGGCGCCGCTGTATTCAGGCAACCGCAACAGCGGCAGTTCGTACCTGCTCTTTGGCGCCCCGCCGGGCGTGCGCAGCGTGGTCGAACCCAAGGTCAAGCTGACCTTTGACGTGAGCTTGATTCGGAAATTCGATTTCGACTCCCTCTTTAAGAATACCAATCGCGATTACGGCGGGACCAATCTACCCAGCGAAGCCGCCTTTCGCGTCCAGGTGCAGGTGCAGGAACGCGGTCCAGACGAACAATTGCGCTGGCGCAGCGTCGATGTCGATCCCAGCGACGTGGTGCTGATGCTGGGCCAGAATGCAACTACTGTCACGGTCACGTTTCCGTTCGACAGCACGATGTTCGTGGAACGCGAAAAGATCATCGCCCAGGTCAGCGCGAACGCGGTGATGGTACGGCCCAATGCCAACGACAAACTGAAGTCGCTGCAGGACTGGCTCGACGAGCCCAGAAACACGCTGTACCTGGTGCTGCGCAACATCGAACTCAAACTCGAAGGCCGGATCTCCAGGCAATAATTCCGGAGGGAGCAAGCGGTGATCAAGATTCGCGGCTTTACCAAGCGCTACGAAGCGTTTCTGGCGGTCGACAACCTGGACTTGGACATCGACCAGGGCGACATCTTCGGTTTCATCGGGCCCAACGGCGCGGGCAAGACCACCACGATCCGCTTCCTGGCCACGCTTTTGAAGCCCACCGCGGGGCAGGCCTGGATCAACGGCTACTCGGTCACGAAGCAGATCGACCAGGTCAAGCGTTCAATCGGCTTCATGCCCGACAGCTTTGGCGTGTACGACGGCATGAAGGTCTGGGAGTTCCTCGATTTCTTCGCCACCGCGTACGGGCTGCCGCGGGCCAAGCGCCGCGCGCTGATCGACGACGTGCTCGACCTGGTCGACCTGACCAGCAAGCGCGACACCTTGGTCAACGGGCTCTCCAAGGGTATGCAGCAGCGCCTGTGTCTGGCCAAGACGCTGGTCCATGACCCGCCAGTTTTGATCTTGGACGAACCCGCCAGCGGGCTGGACCCGCGCGCGCGCGTCGAAATGAAGGCGCTGCTCAAGGAATTACAGCGCATGGGCAAGACGATTCTGATCAGCTCGCACATTCTGCCTGAGCTCGCCGACTTCTGTAACAAGATCGGGATCATTGAACGCGGCAAGCTGCTCGCCGCCGGCCCGGTGAAGGACGTCGTGCGTTCGATTCGCCAAAACCGCATTGTACGCGTGGTCGTGCAGGGTCCGCCCGAGACCGCGGAAATCTTCCTCGCGCACCATCCCCAGGTGCGCAACCTGAACTCAGCGGGCGGGGAGTTCAAATTCGAGTTCACGGGCCACGATGAAGACGTGGTCAAGCTGCACAAGGAACTGATGGCGCAGGAAATTCAGCTCGTCTGGTTTGCCGAAGACGAAGCGAATCTGGAAGAAGCCTTCATGAAGATCACGCAGGGTTTGGTGGCCTAGTCGAAGGACAATAAAAAATGTACTACTTTAAATAATGCGCGCCCCGGCATCGAACCTTGAGCGCGTTTTTATTCTTCCTTCAGCTTCGCTTTCAAGCCCAGCGTGTCGATCAGGTGGCGGGCGTCTTCGATATCCAGATTCAGCTCCGGATCCATCGCCCAGCCCAGCATCGTGCAGATCAGCGCCAGTTCCTGCCCGTTGTCGTAGCGGAACGCGTACACATGCCCGTGCTTGTTGAAGAGTAGTTCGCGATGGTTTTTGGAGGCCTTACTTTTCACAGACGCGCGAGAAGAACCCATGCGCCAAACGCTCCTGAAAGTCGGAAACCGCGAGAGACGAAAACGCCCCAGCGGCTCGCCCCCTGCGGCGAACCTCTCCTCTAATCGTCTGAATTTTTGGCGGAATTTAGCGAAATATCCCGTACTCGGTCCTGCTAGGGAAAGAGTAGTTTGTGGAAAACGGGCTCCAGGCTTTCAGCCATGCGGTAAAAGCCGAGATCCGTCGGATGCACCGAATCCACCGTGCACTCGTCATAGTCCGCGCCGAGCAGATGCGTGCCGTCGTGGAAATGAACATGCTTGTCGCCTTGCGCGCGGAAACCTTCGACAATCTCGCGCTGCAGCGTGATTTTGAGCGCGCGTGTCTTGAAGGCGCGCGACTGCGTGTGTTCCTTGCCGAACATAATCTGCGACAACACCAGGATCGGCGTCTTCGGGTGCTTGGCGCGCAGCGTGCGAATGAAATTGGGCAGCGTCGCCTTGAGGCCCTCGTAATTCGAATTGGCTTCGTAATCGAGCACGAACATGGAGACGTGCTTGATGGTCGCAATGGCGTTGGCGACTTCCGGTTCGCCGCGGCCACTGCCCGAGAAACCCAGATTGATGCATTCGATGTGCATGTGGCGGCCGAGAATGTTCGGGTAGCCCATACCCGGCCGTGTCGCGCAGCCGCCCTGCAAAATCGAAGTCCCATACAACACCACCGGATATTTCAGCGCAAAGGGTGCGGGCGCGGAAACCTTCGCGCCGGGTTCCAGGCCCACTTCCACTTCGTTCACGCCACCATATTGCGGAAAGTTGAGCAGAAATTCGCGCGGCTCGGAATCGGGATGCTCGAAGCAGAAATGTTCGTACACGCCTCGCGTAAAATCCCCGCGGCTCGTGTGGTAGTACCGCCACGAACCGGAACGCTTGATGTACACATCGAAGGCGCAGGTGTTCGTCTGAGCCATGTGATCGGGGCGGTTGACGGAGCGCAGCACCACACGCAGGCCCAAGCTACGCGAATTGGTCGTGAAGCGAATCTGTCCGCCGGCGGTGTCCCAAGCCAGATTGTCGACGGCCTCCGGCAGCGGCTGCGCGGGCTTCAGCGGCATGCGCCGATACACCCGGTCCTGCGCAAACCAGGCGAAGCCGCAGAGCCTGAATGGCGCGCGCCGGGGATCGTGCCAGATCAGGCCTTCGCAAGCCTGCGGATGGGTTTTGGCGAGCCGGGAAGCGGAGCCTTTTGCGGCGGAGCGGGCCATGTGAATTTCTCCTGATAAAGCGCGCGTGACTTTCCGGAACCTGGCGATTCCGGAAAGTCTGTTTCGTTTGGGCGGCTGGTGTTACGCGGAAAAGTCTAGCGCGGCGCGCGCAAAGTGAAAAGCGACGCGGCTAGAGCACGCCCTTGGTGCTGGGCACGCCGCTGATGCGCGGATCGTGTTCGCAGGCCGCACGCAGCGCGCGGGCGAAGGCCTTCATCGCGGCTTCGACCATGTGGTGGCGGTTGCGCCCGGAGCGCAGTTCGACGTGCACGGTGCTCAGAGATGCCGACGCAAACGCGCCCAGGAAATCTTCGAGCAATTCGACGTCGAAGCTCCCGATCTTGCCCTTGCCCAAAAGTTTGGCGTTGCGAAACGCGAAGTACGCGCGCCCCGATAGATCGATCGTCACCTGCGCGAGCGCTTCGTCGAGTGGCACGCTGGCGAAGCCAAAGCGCCGGATGCCGGCTTTGGTGCCCAGCGCCTTCGCGACCGCCTGGCCCAGTGCAATGCCGATGTCTTCGACGCTGTGGTGGTCGTCGATGTGCGTGTCGCCCTTGCAGCTTAAATCCAGATCGAGCGCGCCGTGCTTGGCCAGCGCTTCGAGCATGTGGTCGAAGAAGCCCACGCCCGACGAAACCTTCGCCGCACCCGAGCCGTCCAAGTCCACGCGCACGCGGATGTCGGTCTCTTTGGTTTTGCGCGCGATCGAGGCGACGCGGTGCGTTGTCTGCTTGGCCATAAATTCCGCTTAACCCTTCAGGTACGTCCCCAGCGCGGCCAGGAACGCTTCGCATTCCTTGTCGGTGCCGACGGTCACGCGGATCCCGTCGTCCAGGAGCCGCATGGGGAAGTATCGGATCAGAATGCCCTGTTCCTTTAGTGCGCGGTAGGCGCCGGCAGCCTGCGCCGCGTCTTTCATGCGCGCAAAGATGAAATTCGACTGGCTGGGCAGGACTTCAAGGCCGAGCGCGCCCATGGCATTGGTGAGAAAGCGCCGCGTCGCGCGAACCTTGGTCACGTTGGCCTTGGTCCATTCGGTGTCGCGCAACGAAGCCGCGCCCGCGACAATCGCCAGCCGGTCCAGGTTGTAGCTGTCCTTCACCTTCCACATGCCCGCCGCGATCTCCTGCGGCGCGTACATCAGGCCCAAACGCATGCCAGCCAGACTGTGACTCTTGGAAAGCGTGCGCAGCACAACCACGTTGTTCAACTCTTTGACCAGCGGCAACGCGGTCGAAAGCGCGAATTCCGCGTACGCTTCATCGACCACCAGCACGCCATCGGAAAGGCTCTGCGCGAGCGTGCGGAGCTGGTCGACTGAATACAAAGTGCCCGAAGGCGAATTGGGGCTCGCGACAAAGACCAGCTTGGCCTTCGAGCCGAAGAGCTGTTCGGGCAGCGCAAACGTGCGCGGGTAATCGTGCGTGACGATCTTGGCCCCCTGCGCATGTGCGAGCGTCTCGTATAGCACGTAGGTCGGATAGGCATACGCGATCGCGTCGCCTTCGCCCGCGAACGCGCGCATCAGCATCGCCAGCAATTCGTCGGAGCCGTTGCCCGCGATGACCTGCTCAACGGGCACGCCGTAGACGTCGGCGGCGGCTTGGCGGAACGCGAGCGCCTTGGGATCGCTATACAAACGCAGGCGTTCGGCGGGCGCGGGGCCGGCACTCAATTCCGCCTGAAGCGCTTCCATTACTTTGGGCGAAGGCGGATAAGGATTCTCATTCGTGTTGAGCTTGATGACCTTGGCGCCGGCCGGCGGCTGTTCACCGGGCACGTAGGGGGCCATCGCGGCAACGTTGGGACGAAAACTCGGCATCTAACGCATCCTGTGTCTATGTGGGACTCGAAAATCGAGGCCGGCTCGCGCGGCAAAGCGTACCACAATCGGCCACGCGCCGCCGCTTGTCAATGGCAGCCAGGAAGAGCACGGCTTAGAGTGGCCGCGCTTCAGAATCAGCGCTGCTGCGCATCGATCGGCGACAAAAGATCGATGGATTGCAAATTGATGTGCGTCTCATCAAATACGTGTTGAGCATTAAGACTTCCAACCAATTCCACCAAAGCCGCGTCCGCACTATCCTTATCAAGATGAGATCCGTCAATCGTATTGAGCGAGGTATAAGTGGTGAGTGCCAGGGGCACCTGCAATAATTCAGCAAAGGCCCGTGCTTCATTCGGATTCCCACCCGGTCTGGGGACATAAATTAACGCCAGTCTAGAGCCTCGTTTGGACAATTCATCCTGGAAATCCTGCGCGTACCCTTGCGGCTTGCTCGGTATTGAAAAAATGTGCTCAGGAACACTGGCCACAAATGGTATGGAAGGCATTGTATCGTAGGCATAAAAAGGTAGCCAACTTCCGTTCCTTCTAGAGCGAAAAAAAACAGGCGGGCTCGACTCATTCAGGATTTCGGGCCAGTGAGGAAGAAACTGGTGCAAGTAATATTCGATAAATAGGCTGGTGTTGGCTTCAAAACAGAGTTTTCTGGAATTCCAGGCAGATTGCCTCATTATGGTTTCGGACCATTTACTCGCCCTATCCCGAAAAAATCGATCGCAATTGACAATTACAATGCGCGGATGCAAGTCATAACGTTTGATGAGTTCAAGAGGTAATATTTGACATTCGGCAAATCCAAAGCCCAATGCAAATCCACCCGAGCCTTTTGGAGAAAGGAGCGCACGCCCTTTGTCGC
>Ga0265314_10000329_pt1 | contig 66603 bp, 58 predicted proteins | sample 4126metaG_FD_203106 | JGI IMG/M metagenome (GOLD analysis project Ga0265314, IMG submission 203106) | Rhizosphere microbial communities from Carex aquatilis grown in University of Washington, Seatle, WA, United States - 4-1-26 metaG | ecosystem: Host-associated > Plants > Roots > Rhizosphere >...
TCTCTCGTCACTATCCGGGCCTCTCTGGCCACTGGGTCGAGCCGCATTCCCTACGGCTATCCCAGTCGCCTTTGCGACCGGACATCTACGACTGCTTATGACCCGGACATTTCGTGTGTCACCGACAAGGGCGCCGCATCAGGGGCGCCTGGAAGCCGGGAGGTGATACAATGCCGCCATGTTTGAGCGCCTGGCGGCAGCGTGGCCGTGCACGGGCAACTGCCAGCTGAATTGCCTCAATCAGGCTGGCAACGGTGTGGTCCAAACCTGCGTCACCGCCTTGCAGACCGCGGCCTGCAGCGGCTCCGGCTGCGTGAGCAAGTAGCTGCTCAAGGGCAGCCGCGCCGGCACGGTCCCGCCAACGCGTCGACGCCGAGTCGGCGCTTGGCAAGGCGTCGCCGGTGTGACAGAAAGGCATCTCGCCTTCCAGGCGACGCGAGAATTCACCATGACCAATGCAGACGAGTTCACATTTCAGGGGCGCGGCACGCTCAAGCGGGTCGACACGTTCGTTTCCAAGGCCGGCAAGTCGATCCTCACGCTGATCTTCGAGACCCAAGGTCAGTATCCGCAGATGGTTCCCATCAAGGTCTTCGGAAGGCTGGCGGAGCAGGCGGCAAGCTGGAAGCCCGGCACCGTGCTCTCGGTCAGCGGACGGTTGGGCGGTCGCGACTGGAATGGAAAAGTCTACGGCGACAACGTCGCGAACAGCATCGAAGTCGTCAGCGGCGCAAGCGCTGATGGCGATGCCCCGCCGGAAAACGACGCCCCGCCCGTGGGTGACGACGACGTTCCATTCTGATCCGGCCGGGACCGGCCAAGCGGTACAATGGTTCCATGCCGGCGCCGGCGGGTCGATATATGGAAATCGCCCGACAGATTTCCCTTCTGGCCATCGGCTCGTTCCTTGCTTTGGCTTGCAGTGGGCAAAGCAGCGCGCCGCCCGACAGCGGGTGCGGCGACCGGCCCAGCCGCCCGGGCGAGCAGCTGGTTTCTTTGGACAGCGAGAGTCGCTTCGAGGCGGAGCCATTCCTCGTCGCACGGAACGGCGACCTGGCCATCCTCTGGGAGGCGTCCGGCTGCGACAACAGGACCAAGGTAGGCTACACGCTCGCAGGATCCGCAGGCAGCCTCGCGAAACCACAATACCTGCTTAGTCCCGACGGCCAACAGGCGAGCAACGTGACCGCAGGCTGGGACAGCCGTGGCTCGCTGTTTGCGACCTGGGCCTCATGGACACCCGGACCCGACCCGGAGCGACCGTCGGCAAGCCCAAGCGATATCCGCATCCAGCTCGTGGGCTGGCCGGCAGGCGCCGCCGGTTTCGGGCCGCCGATTGAGCTGAGCGAGACCATCGCAGACCAGCTTTACGACAAGCCGTGGCTGCTGGTCACCCAGGACGATGTCATCCTGGTCACCTACAGCGACCTTGTGCGCGGCGGAATCTGGGCGGCATCATCCACCGACGCTGGTCAGAGCTTCCGGCGCGTTCTCGTGGATTCGATGATGGCCAACCTGGCAGCGTCATGCCCCGACGGCAGGCCCGGCGGCGCATTCGTGACCTACTTTGCGAATCGAACCATCCGGTTGGCCCACACGTCCGACGGCGGCGCGTCCTGGTCCCAGCCGCAAACCGTGGCAGGCGTTGCATCGTCGGGCGAGGTCGCCTACCACGATCCGACCTGCGTCGCGAATGGCGACGAGGTCTGGGTCGCGTACGGCAGGACGCACGACGATTTCAGCATGCCGGTGGAACGGTTGCTTGCGGTGGAGGTCGCGCACGCGACACTGGGAGCGACGGCGCCCGATACGGTGGTCGTCGCGCTTGCCGCGGGCGGCGCCGCTGCGACGGATGACACCATCGACGGCGGCGCCCCGGCCGCATACCTGATTACGCCGCAACTGGGACGCCGACCGGATGGCTCCCTGGTGCTGGCAGCCTATCACGCGGCCAGTGAAGACAGCGGCGCATCGGCGCTGGTGGTTACATTCTCGACCGACGGGGGAAGGTCGTTCGCGCCTGAGCACACGCTAGCCTCCGGACTCACCGGAACCGTGGTCCGCCACGTTCCCAACTGGCTGGGCGACTACTTTGGGCTCGGCAGCACACCGGCCGGCGTAGGCGCCGCCTTCGTCGACAACGCCAGCGGTCTGTCGCACGTCGCTTTCATCGACGACATCGGCCGGCCGGCAACGACCCAGTGATTGTCCCGCCTCTCAAAGGTTCGTAGGTGGCTGAGCGGCTGGATTGACGGCGGCGGGGCCGGGGGCCGAGGCCGATTGGCCGGGATCGGCTACGGTCCCGGTGCCGGGGCCGTGATGTTGGCACGAATCTGTGGGCCTGGTGTGGGCAGACGCCGCCCTTCGAAGCGGCAAGGAGGGATCGCATGCAGGACATCGCCACTGGTACCAACCCGAAACCATGCGCCGGCATTGAGGGACTCGACGTGTACCACGTCGCGGTCCAATTCTACCGCCTGCTTCGCCAGTCCACCCGGGGCCGGCGCGGCCACGCTATTGACCAATCGTACCGCGCCGCCGAGTCCGTGGTTCTCAACATCGCGGAGGCATATCCAATGACCGGCGCCGACCGCGCCCGCCGCTTTCGTATCGCCGGTGGCGAAGCTGCCGAATGCCACGCCGGTCTCGACCTCATCGAGATCCGCGGCGAGTTGCGAGGTGCTGCGCTGACAGAGCTGCGCGAGCTTCTGGACAGGACGCGCGCGATGCTGTGGCGTCTGGGTCGCGTCTGACCGCAACCCTCGCTGGGCGCCGGGTACCTCGGCGCCCAGACGAGTCTGCCGGGGCCACACGGGAAGCATCCAATTTCGCCGAATTCAATCGGCGCCATGGACCTTGCCGGCCGTTTCGCCAGTCGGATTCAGCTCACCAGCGATGCGCTACGTGGAAGCAATCGAGCACGCCTTCGGCGATGACATCGATTTCGCTCAACTCATCAAGCAGTATGGCGAGAACCGCGACTGCGGCGAAGTCCGCTACAGCCCGGCCGTCTGCACCGGCGCAAAGAAGACGCCCGTGGTCGGCAGCCCGGACCCCGCGCACGTTTCAACGAGCTACGTCGAGCGCCAGAACCTCACCATGCGGATGTCGATGCGCCGGTTCACCCGCCTGACGAACGCCTTCTCAAAGAAGGTCGAGAACCACGCGGCAGCGGTGGCGCTGCACTTCATGCACTACAACTTCGCGCGCATCCACCAGACGCTGCGGGTGACGCCAGCGATGGCAGCCGGAGTCACGGACCACGTTTGGGAGATTGGGGAGATCGTGGGCTTGCTTGGTTAGAACAGGTATCTCTAGCCCATCTTCGCGGTGCCGATGACGATTTCGAACTCACCCTTAACTTCTCTGATCTGTTGCCCCGTCACTGGACCCGAAAACACCGCCTGATTCACCCCTCCCGCATCATATCCCTCTGTCTTTAAATATTGCATCACTTCATTTGCGAACTGAAAGGCTTCACCGTCTCCCAGGACGGCGATAACGTTTATCTTCTTGTCGCGAGGCAGAGCTTCTCGTAATTGCCGGCGCCACCGATCGTCAAGGTGTCGGCCCGCTTGACCTACGAATACTTGTCCGGCCGTGATCCCACCCGCTTGGTGGTTGCTCGTGACGTTGAAGATGTTCTTCTCGTCTGCCATGGCTCCACGTCCTCCAACGTCATTATCGCCCCTTCCTCCTTCATCGTCAGAGATTCTTTTTCCTCTGCGCCTGTTCCAACATCGCCAGACATCAAGTCCTACTCCCGTGGCCAAGACGATGGGCACGAGACACCAAATCGCTGTCGTCCATCCATAGGTGAGGCCCATCTTATGGTTTCCCCAGCCGTTGAGTGCAGCGACGAGTGCGGCGGAGATGGCGGTTGCCAAAATCGTGAGTCCGATTTCGCGCATGGCAGCAGACGGTATCCCGTAATCAATGGAACGCGCAAGTCTCCCTCTTGATCCGCACCTTCTTCCGTGCCTGCCCGCAGATTTTCAAACTGACCCACTACCCGAAATGCCGGTTCCTGGACCTGCGCTGCGGTCCCTGTTAAGGCAAAAGCCAAGGGACGGCGAGGTGGGAAGTCGCCGAGAAGCAGTTGCCGGCCTGGCCCAGGTGGTCGAGACGCTACGCCGGGACATCCGGTCCGTGCAGGTGTGGTGGCCGGGCGCAAGTGCCAGCCTGGCATCGGCGCCCGGCACGGATTCGCTCAGACGCGACTCAGCCGCCAAAGCATCGCGCGCGTCCTGTCCAGAAGCTCGCGCAGCTCCATCAGTGCAGCGCCTCGCAACTCGCCGCGGATCTCGATGAGGTCGAGGCCGGCGTGGCATTCGGCAGCTTCGCCGCCGGCGATACGAAAGCGGCGGGCGCGGTCGGCGCCAGCCATCGGATATGCTTCCGCGATGTTGAGAACCACGGACTCGGCGGCGCGGTAGGATTGGTCGATAGCGTGACCGCGCCGGCCTCGGGTCGCCTGGCGGAGCAGGCGGTAGAATTGGACGGCGACGCGGTACACGTCGAGTCCCTCGATGCCGGCGCGTGGTTTCGGGTTGGTACCAGTGGCGATGTCTTGCATGCGATCCCTCCTTGCCGCCTCGAAGGGCGGCGTACGCCCCTACCGGCCCAAGATTCGTGCCAACACCACGGCCACGGCACCGGGACCGTAGCCGATCCCGGCCAACCGGCCTCGGCCTCCCGGCCCCGCCGCCGTCAATCCAGCCGCTCAACCACCTACGAACCTTTGAGAGGCGGCCCTAGCCCGCTTCGAGATCGAACTCTTCCAGGTCGAACCAGAAGCCCAAGCGGTTCACGCTGTCGATCTCGGCCTGCACAATCGCGGCGTGACCGTCCTCGATCTCGAGGAAGCGGGCGAAGAGATCCTGCCCGTCGGCGGGCAGCTCGTGCACCATCTGCCGATAGAAAGTCGACGTCTCCTCCTCGGCGGCCAGGGCCTGGCGAAATGCTTCCAGCTCAGGGGCGTGGTTGCCCTTCCGCTGCGCCACCTGCGAGCGCAGGCGCCCAAGTCCTTCCTTCACACGCTCCGCTGACGGGAGCACCGTGGCAAGCTTCTCGGGCGAAAGTTGCGCCGTCCGCTGCCACTCGCCGAGTCGGCTTTCGAGATAGGTGATGTGACCCATCTCTTCCTGCGCCAGGGTGCGAAAGACCTTCACCGCCGTCGGGTCCTTGGCCCGCCGGGCGGCATCGACGTAGGTCGTGTGAACCTTCTTCTCGAACAGGATTCCGGTCTTAATCGCCTCTTCGATCGTCATGGTGGCTCCTTGCGTCCTGGTTGGTGGCCCACGGCGGATTCCGCTCCCGCGTCGATATCATACCACGACACTCCTTTTTCGGCTTTCGACTTGGCACACGACCTGCACAGCTTCGCGGCATGCGCCTCATCTTCGACCGTGGAACCATCGTGCTTTTGGGACTCGACCGCGCCGACTCCGACGCGCACGCGAATCTGCCCGGCGCTCTGTGGGATCCGCGTATCGCGGCCCTGCGCTGTCCGGCCCGCTATCACGACGAGCTGGTCGCGGATCTCGCACGCAGGGGTGTCCGGTTTACGGACGAAGTGGCCGGACCGAGGGCAACCTTGCCGGCGAAAACCGCCACCGTCGATCTGCGGCCGTATCAGGAAGCGGCGCTGGCGAGCTGGGAATTGGCCGGCCGGCGCGGTATCGCGGTGTTGCCGACCGGTTCGGGCAAGACCCGTCTGGCCATCGCGGCCATCGCCAGAATCGGGGCGCCCACGCTGTGCCTGGTCCCGACCCGGGTGCTGCTCGACCAGTGGGTACGAAGCCTGCGCGAGATGCTGGGCTTCGAGCCAGGACGGTTGGGCGACGGCGAGCACCGGGTTGGGTTCGTCACGGTGGCGACCTTTGAAAGTGCGTGGCGCCACATGCATCGGCTCGGCAACCAGTTCAAACTGTTGGTGGTCGACGAAGCCCACCACTTCGGAAGCGGAATGCGCGATGAGGCGCTCGACATGTGCACGGCTGCCATGCGCCTCGGCCTTACCGCGACCAACCCGGGCGGCAGGCACGCCGCACGCCTGGAAGAGCTCATCGGACCTGCCGTGTACGAATTGCGTGTGGAAGCGCTGACCGGCGAATTCCTGGCGCCGTTCGAGACCGTGGTCCTGAATCTCGACCTCACCGACGAGGAGCGCGCCGAATACGAATCGCTGATGGCGACCTTCGGCGATACCATGCGCAGGTTCAAGCGAATGGCACCCGGCGCGACCTGGGACGAGTTTGCCAAGGCGGCGGCGCAGTCCGATGCGGGCCGCCGAGCCATCGCGGCCTGGCACCAGGCCAAGCGAATCACCGCGTTTCCCAGCGCCAAACGGGCCATGGTGGGCGCCTTGCTCGATCGGCACCGTGCTTCGCGCACCATCGTCTTCACGGCGGACAATCCCACCGCCTATGCCATCAGCCGAGCTCACTTCATCATGCCGCTCACCTGCGACATCAAACGCAAAGAGCGCGAACGGGTGCTCGCGCTCTTCCAGGAAGGCAAGCTGACCGCGTTGGTGTCCGCGCAGGTCCTAAACGAAGGCCTCGACGTTCCTGACGCCGAGGTCGGCATCATCGTGGCCGGTAGCCGAGGCGAGCGCGAGCACGTCCAGCGGGTTGGTCGCGTGCTGCGCCCGCGCCCCGGCAAGCGCGCCCTGGTCTACGAGCTGGTGGTACGCGCCAGCGCCGAGGTCGGCCAATCTCGCAAACGGAGAAGCGCCCTTGCTGCCTGAATCGCAGATCCCTTTCCGCATCGTCGACGGTCACGTCTTGCCCGGATTTCTCGACGCGCGCGACATTCCGTGGCTGCGCGTTCTCATGCAAGAGGTCGACCGCTTCTGCGGCCTGCCGGTGCGCGAGCTTCTCGAACGGCTGCGCCAGCCTCTGCCCTGCGCGGCCCCCACGTTCAAGCTTCGCGCCGCCAAGGGCGTGTTGCTGCGCTTGTGGAAGAGCGAGCTTTGTGCGGAGGCGCCGCCGGAAGAGGTGCGCGAGGCTTTGTTTCGAGCGGCCGCAGGCATCGACCGAGCGTCGCGCGCATCGGCCTTGGAGAGCGCCGCGCGAGCATTGAAGATCGCCCCAGCGACCGTGGAACGCACTCTGTTCGCCGATCTCCCGGGCGAGAAGCTGGTCGCGGCCCCTGCGAGCGTGCCGTCACCCGGCGACGTGGCCCTGCGGATCAATCTACTTATCGTGCGCGGTCTTCTGTTTCACGCCCGGCGGGTTCGCATCAAGGCCGAGGGAGCCACCAGACCTTTGGTCCGTCAGGCCAAGCTGCGCGGGCTCATTTGCGCCGTCACCCGCCAAGGCGACAGCGATCCCGTGCTCGACCTGTCGGGACCATTCACGGTCTTTCGCCACACCTTGCTTTACGGGCGGGCACTGGGGGAGCTGGTGCAGTTCCTTCCCCACGCCGCCCACTTTCGCCTACGCGCCGAATGCGTCTTGCGCGAGCAAGAGGCGGTACTCGATTTGCAAAGTGGCGACCCGATCTTTCCCGCCGAGACGGCGCAGTCTTTTGACAGCAAATTGGAAGCCCGCTTCGCCAAAGACTTCGCGAAGGTCGCGCCCGACTGGGACCTTGTGCGCGAGCCGGAGCCGGTTGCGGCCGGCGGAACCATCATCTTTCCCGACTTTTCGCTACGCCACCGTCTTCTGCCCGAGCGCAAGTTCCTGGTGGAGATCATGGGCTTCTGGACGGCCGAGTACGTAGAACGCAAGCTCGCACTCCTGCGCCAGGCGAACATCCCGAGCTTGGTCCTTTGTCTGGACGAAGACCGCAAGTGCGGCGACGCCGAATTGCCGCCCGACGCGCGGGTGGTGCGCTTTCGCCGCCGGATCAATCCGCAGGATGTGTTGGCGGCGGTTGCACGGTAGCGCCACGAGACGCCGGCCACCCTCGCGGTCAGCGATTCGCCGCCGGCCAGTAGTCCTCGACGCGCCAAATGGCGTCTTGCCGCCGCAGCGACACCCGCCACGCCTCGACCGCGCCCGCGTTCTGGATCTGGGCCCGCGCCCGCGCCCGTTCGCCTCGAACTGCGACCTGGTCGATCCTGTCGGGAGCGGCGTGCGCCGGATGTTCGGCTTCGATGGTGGCGAAGTAGCTCGAAATCGCGTCGGACACCTCGGCGGCGTCACCGGTCTGTTCCGCTGGCGAAGACACTCGCGGCGACCGCGCACGTTCCTCGAACTTCTTTAGCGCATCCCACTCGGACTTCCCACCGCTTCGCACCAACATTCGGTAGACGGCTTGCCGCGCACGGCGGAGCTCGTCGGCGTCGCGGCTTGGATCGGGTTGGTGGGGTGCGACGAACCATGCGGGCGGATCGAACAGAATGGCGGTCAGACGAGGAAACAACGGGCCTTGGTCGAACCCGGCCAGCCCCGCGATCGCCAGCCTCCAATTGGCGACAGCATTTGTGTACCGTGTGATCTCGGCCCTCTGCGCTGGCGCGCTCGGATTGTCCACCCCGTGCGAAGGCTTCGGCGGGATGGGCAAGTCCAAGATTGCTCGAAGCGCGGGCATCGCGGCTTCGATCTGCAGGAAGGCCGCCAGAGCCGCCGCCTGACTTCTGACCGGCGACATCGGATCCCCCGCCAGCGCGGTCAAGATCGCCTGATGGTCGGGCACCGCCAAGATCGCTGCCAGCCGGTCTTCCGGGACGGGCAGCCGGTACTTCGATCCCGTCCACGGTGGCAGCTGCTGCGTATCGAGCAGCACCTGCGCGTCCAACAGAGCCTGAAGCACCTTCTGCGGGTCCGCCGGCGGCGGCCGATCGAACAGGCCCGCATTGCCGACCCTGCGTGCGTGCTCGATATCAATCGCACTTGGCATGTGTGGCGAAGGGGCCGGCTCCCACACTGGCGTCGGGTCAGGCGTGGGCGCTGGCCGAGGCGGCGGAGCGCGAATCTCCATAGCGCCGCATGCGGAACCCAAGAGCAGACAGGTCCAACAAGAAGCCCTCATAGCCCGATTGTAGACCAAGACCGGGGAGAGGTGGCGACGGGCCTGCCCAGCGGGCCAACGGCGGTTGCCCCGCTCTGTCGCGGGATGCGATTGCATTAATCCAGACTTGTCTTGTCATATTTACTTGCAGCCGAGCCGAATCTAGCGAGCTATGCTGACGGGAGAAGCCCTTGCCACGAGGTGCACACTATGATCTCCTTTCCTGAAAATCCGGCCCAGCCCGACGAGAGCATCGTCGTGCGAGCCGTCAGCGCCTACCTACCGGACGAATCCGATCTGTCGAACCCCTACGAGAGAAAGTACGTCTTCGCGTACCACATCGAAATCGAAAATCAGGGCTTACGCACTGTGAAGCTCCTGTCGCGCCACTGGTGGATCACCGACGCCGACCGGGGCGTACGCGAGGTCGAGGGGGCGGGCGTGGTCGGCCAGCAACCCATCATTGCGCCTGGCGAAGTGTTCAGCTATTCGAGCTGGTGCGTGATGCCCACGCCGCTCGGCTGGATGCGGGGCACCTATTCCATGTTGACTGCGGCGGGCGAAGCCATCGAGGTGCCGATTCCGACCTTCAGCCTGGCCACGCCCGCGGCCCTCAACTGATGTAACGGCCAAAGCGTCGCGTTTTGCCGACCGGAATTCGCGGTGGCCCCGCCCGAGGCCACTTTGAGCTATCATGGTCGTTTCTTCCTTTCCAACGGAGGAGTCCATGGATCTGCGGCGAATCTCTGCGTCGACCGGCGCCTTGCTGGCGTCCCTAGCCGTGGGCCCGTCGGGGCAGGCATCCAACGTCTGCAACGAAACGGTTCCCTCGACGCACATAATCGACGGCATTCCCAGCTACAGCCAGTGCACGGATTCCACGAACAGCCCCATCTACTCCAACAACGGCGTTGACACCGCAACCGCCTCGGGTGGCACGGGCTGGGTGCGCACACAGTCGAGCGGCGGGTACCAGTGCACGGAATTGGCCCATCGCTACCTCTACTTCAAGTGGAGCGTGCAGAGCGTCCCCAACGGCAATGCGGGCACCTGGTGCGATGGCACCATTCCTAGCGGCCTGGTCAAGACCACGACGCCCATCCATGGCGACTTGGTCGTCTTCGCCCCCGGAATCTGCGGGGCCGATTCCACCACCGGCCACGTGGCCGTGGTCGACGTAGTCGGGACCGATTCGAGCGTAACCTTCGTCGAGCAAAACCAAGCTAACCGGCGCAAGTGCTCGCTGGCGAACACAACCTGTTTTCTGCACGCCACTGCCAACACCGGCGAGGCGGTGGACGGCGGTATCCCGGCGGACGCAGCGCCCGATGCAAGCATCGGCGACGTGGCCATGCAGGCCGACGGAAGCGGCCGCCGGAGTGATGCTTTCTTATTCCCTGATCGACCGGAGTTGGGTGCGGGCGGCGCGACGGGCACGGGTGGAGCCGGCGGCGTCGCAAGCTCGGGTGGCGCAGGCGGCACCGCGGCCGGCACCACAACTGCCGGCGGAAGGACTGGCGCAGGCGGCTCGGGCGGAAGCGGAGGCGCGAGCGGCTCGGGCGATGCCGGCGGTTCTGGCGGCGCTTTGTCGGTGAGCACACCGACCGGAGCTGGCGGTTCGACGCCCGCCGCAACGGCCGCGCCGGCCAGTCCGTCAGGCGGTTGCACCTGTCGATTGGCCGGGGGCGGCAATCGCGGTAACGATTGCGACACACGGCTTGCCCTTCTGCTGATAGGGTTGGCCCTCGGCAGCCGGCGCCTGGTTCGAGGTCGCCGCAACGGAAAGAGGAAGCCTGATTAGGAGGTCGCCATGCCACTCGTAAAACTGGAAACCCGCCGTGGGCTCAGGCCGGAAACCAAGAAGGCCCTGTTTGACGCCGTTCACGCTTCACTAATGTTCGCGTTCCACATCCCCGACCGCGACCACAACCAACGCTTTGTCGAATACGCACCCGAGGACTTTGAGATTCCGCCGGGCCGCGGAGAGCGCTTTGTTGTCGTCGAGATCGTGGCCTTCGCCGGACGCTCAATCGATGCCAAACGAGCTCTTTACAAGGACATCGTCGACCGATTTCAGGCGCTCGGCATTCCGCGCGAGGACGTCTTCATCGTGCTGCACGACACTCCGACCGAGAACTGGGGCCTGCGCGGCGGGGTCGCCGGCTGCGACATCGATTTCGAGTTCAAGATCGACGTGTAGGTAGCGTCGTCCGCCTTGCGCGCAAGCGCCCGAACGAATCCCGGCTGCTGGAGCAGGCTCTCGATCGTGTAGCCGGTCTGTCCGAGCAGCGATCGATCCTGCGCGAAGGCAGTCGCCACCCGCCCTTCGGACTTGCCAGCCTTCGCGACCACCGTGGGTCATCAGTTGGCGAGCGACCCAGGGGATGTCAGCAGCCGTCACGACGTAGTCCTTCGCACGGGGCCGCTTATGATGTTTTTCAAGTCGGTACGGGCGAATGCGGCCACGGGGGCACGGCCACGCTCGGCATAGGTCGCGTTCTGGGAGGATCTCTTGCAGTCATTTGACAGCGCCAGTGTTACCGAGGACTCTGGGATGAGCCGGGACGCTTCGAAGAGCGGTCTCTCGGCGCACATGGAATTCATCGAGAAGGAGTGCGAGATGCGTTTGTCTCAGATTCTCCGTTCGATTGGTCTTCGTTCCTTGATCCAAGGCGTGCCGATCGCGGTTGTGCTTGGAGCGGGAGCCTGTGGCTCCAGCCATCCTCCCTCATCGCCGTCGCCCACCTCTCCGCCGTCCGGTTCGGATTCCGGGACCGGAAGCAAGACGCTCTACGTCGGCGTCGAGCTGACCTTGAGCTCGCTCGGCGCGGATGCGACGCCGGCGCCCTCGCTGAGCGTCGTGCTCGCGCAGTCTGCGCGCGGTGCCTCGCCCGTGAGCAATGCAACGGTCAAGCTCACCGCAACCGACGGTACATCGGTCACCGCCAGTGAAAGCTCCAGCGTCCCGGGCTCCTACCAAGCGTCGAATTTCACTTGGGAGCCGAGCTGGCACCTTGAGATTGCGGCAGGCTCGGACCACCTGGAAGCAGGCGTCGTGGCGCCCGGGAGAACCAGAATCACCGCGCCCGCACCGAACGCCACCGTGCCCGCTGGGCAAGTCGAATTTCAGTGGACCGACGACTGGGGCAACAAGGCGCAGTCGACCTGGGTCAGCCCGTGCTGTGGACAAAGCGTGGTTGACTTGACCGACTCCGGTTCTGGTTCGGCGCCCGCCGTTGCACCAGGAGGCGTGTATTTCATTTACCGACAGGACGTCACCCCTCTGGCTGGCGGTGTCTCTGCATCATTTGCGTCGGCCACCAGTAGCAATGGCACTTACTTGAACGTTCAATGATCGAGAGTCGACTTTCCCGACGGCAATGCTCAAGAGAGCCTCCCGATACCTCGTCCTGACACTCGCTGTATGCGCGGTCTACCTCCCGGTGCTGGCGGGACAGGTGCTGTACCAGCGCGACGTCAGCCGATGGGTCTACCCGGCCCGCGGCTTCCTTTACCAAAGCTACCAACAAGGGGACTCGCCGCTGTGGAACCCATGGATTGGCCTGGGCCTGTCGACCGTGGCCAATCCCCTCAACGAGATCTTCTATCCGCCGAACGCGAGCCTCTTTGTCGCCCACTCGCCACGCGCCACGTCTATATTCCTGCTCCTTCATCTCCTGCTGGGTGGCTTGGGCATGATGGTGTTGCTGCGCCAGCTCGTGAAGGCCCCGGCACCGGCGGCCTTGGTGGCCGGGCTGGCGTGGTGCTTGTCGGGCTACACGACCTCCGAGGTCATCGCCGGGATGCGCCTGGTATCCGGGGCCTATCTGCCTTGGTCTGCCGTGGGGCTCGTGCACCTGGCTCGGTTGGTCCGCAGAAAGGATTCCTTTCGGCGAAGCTTTTGGGGCGTGGCATTGGCGGCCATGCCGTTCGGGCTTTGTTTCGCCACCGGCGAGATCTTCTTTCCCATCCTGGCCGGCATGTTCGGGCTCGCCGTGGCGGTGGGGGACACCTGGGCGAGCACCACCTACGAGCCCATCCAGTGGCGGCGGTGGCTGGCGCGTTTCGCCGTCGGGCTGGGGCTGACGGTTGTCCTGGCCGGCCTGCTCGGGTCGGCGACCATTGTCCCCGCGCAACGAGCCGCACGCAGCAGCGAGCGGCTTGCCGCCTTTCCACGCCAGGTCGCCGAGGTCGGCTCGTTTCATCCGTGGCGCCTGGCCGAGATGGTCGCGCAAGGTGCCATGGGCGATCCCTACACCAACTATCCGGCGGGACCGTGGGTCGGCGAGCATGGACTGGGCGACCGGCCGCTGCTCTACGGCGTCTACCTCGGAAGCGGCGTGCTTGCGCTGGCCCTGCTTGCCTTCGGCCGCCGACGACGACTGGCCACCTTGCTCGGCATCACGGCGGTCTGCTTTCTGTTCGTCTCGTTCGGACGCCACACGGGGCTGCATGGTGTGCTCCGGGTCTTGCTCCCGCCGCTTGGGTTCATGCGTGGCCCCGAGAAGTACCTCGCGATCGTGACCGCCTCGCTCGCCCTGCTGGCCGGGCTCGGATGCGCACGCATTCTCGACCAGAGCCAGCCACGCTGGAAACGCGCGACGGCTCTGCCCCTGGCGCTGGCAACCCTTGCGCTGGCTGCCGGGATCTTCCCGCCCCCGATGGTCGCGTCGGTACGCTCGTCGGCGTTCGCCACCCTCCCCTTTGCGCTGGTTGCGGTGGCCCTGATTGGGCTGGCCGGCCGATCGGCACGGCTTGCGGGGCCGTTGCTGGTGATCCTGGTCGCCATCGACACGGCACGTTCGGTCTTCGCGCTGCAAAACTTCGTCGCGCCAGGGCAACTGGGTGGCGAGCCCGAGGCTGCGCGTATCGTGCTGGCCGATGCCCGGGCGCGTGGCAATTTGGCACCGCCGCGCGTGTACCGTGCGCCCGAGGTGGACCGAGCCATCGAGCTGACCCATCCACCCACTTCGGTGGCAGAAGTGCAACGAAACCTGGTGAGCACGTTGATCGACAATCACGCGGGCAGCTTCGGCATTGGGTGCGTTCCCGGCTACGACGCGGCCATCCCCGCGGCGCTGACCTCGCTTTGGCAGCACGGCCGGGGAGCGGACCTAGACCTGCTGCGCCTCACCGGTACCGAATACGTGATTCTCCCCAAAAGCACGAAGCCGCGCCCAGATCTGGATCCTTTGATGGATCCCGCCCCCGGCGTTCGCCTCTTTCGTGTGGCAGGCGTCTTGCCGAGGATCTATCTGTCGCAAGCGCAATCGGTGCTTCCTGATGACCGGGCCCAAGCGTCGGTGTTTGCGCCGAAGCTAATCGCAGGCGACGAGGTCATACTGGCGACGAGCCCACCGGTCCCGTCAAGCGTGGCCGTCGGTGGCTCGCACGCCGGCTCGCTCGGACAGTGCCAGCTACGCGCCTTTTCCCACGCACGCGTCGAGGCGGAATGTGAGGCGCAGGCGGCGGCTTTGGCCGTCTTCGTCGAGCAGTACGATGCCGGATGGTCCGCCACGGTGGACGGTCAGCCTGCGCCGCTTTTGCGGGTCAACCTGGTCATGCGCGCGGTTCCGCTTGCGCCGGGACGCCATCGCATCGTGCTTGCCTTTTGGCCACAGGGACTGTGGCTCGGGGTGTTCTTGAGCCTGGCGGGGCTCGCCGCGTTCGCCGCGCTCTTGTTGCTCGGGCGACGCGCGCGGGAAGTCACCAGGGGGATACCCGAGGATGGCGTCGGTAGACACAAACCGGACGTCTAAATCTTTGAGCCAGCTCGATCGCCCTCTCCCTTTGGGAGAGGGGACCTTCAAAGCTGCTATTTGAATCGTCCAAACCATCGATGTTCCAGAATCATGAACCTTGATTTAGGCAAAGACCTGGCCGCGCTCGCAGCGAGCTTCGGTCCGCCGGTTGCGAGGATCCGATTCGATCGCGTAAAGGGCGACATCGCTGTTCGGGCCGGTCGCAGGCTTGTGCGCCACTGCCAAGCGAAGCGCTCCATCGATGCCATATCTCCTAATCGAAAACGACTGATCATCGAAGAGGCAGGGAAAGACCCTGCCGTCACATGCCACGCGCAGGCGATTGCAGCGATGGCAGGGTCCCCCGTCACCACCGTAGACCGGCCAGAATCGGCCCTGCTGGAAATCCATTCTCCTGATGAAGCGCACCTCGATGCCGCGCTCCCTGCCGAATGCGGCCACCTGTTGTGCATCGGTTTCGTCCGGCGAAGATTCCACGACACAGTTCAACTTGATGCTGTCGAACCCCGCGGCGACTGCGGCGTCGATTCCAGCCAGCACCTTGCGTAGATTCCGGCCCCCCGATAGGTCGCGAAATCGTTTCGGATCGAGGGTATCCAGGCTGATGTTCAGCCGGTCGAGCCCTGCGCGGCGGAGATCCCTGGCCAGGCCCGAAAGGAGGATCCCGTTGCTGGTCATGGCCAAATCCCTGAGGCCGGGAATCTCGCTCACCATGCCCACCAAACGCACAATGCCCCAGCGGACCAGGGGTTCCCCACCGGTCAAGCGGACCTTGTCGATGCCAAACCCTACCGCTCGCCTGGCCAAGGCCACAATCTCCTTTGAGGAAAGCAAGGATCCACGCCTGAAGGACATGATCCCCTCTGGGGGGACGCAATGCTTGCTGCGCAGGTTGCATGCATCAGTCACTGATATGCGCAGATAGGAAATCCTTCTGTCATAGCGGTCGCACAAGGACATTGAGCCCTCCGAGATATGAATGGGTCCGCGCTGGTCGACCAGGCTGACCGAGATAGGCGCAGCGAACACGGCGACCCCACTTGCAAGTCTGTGACCAAGGAGCGGCGCAGGCCCCAACTATTCTCTCGTCGCCAAATACCGCAGTTCTTGCTGAAAACCCCGCAACGTGTGCCGATCGTACCCCTTAGAAGCTTGGATGGCTCCAAACGGTAACAAACCATAGTCGGGGCATTCCCAAGCGGTAACGATGCTCCGACCAACGGCATGCCGCCGTCCAAGGGCGCCTCGACCAAGTCGGCCCCTTCGACACAGTCGAGTCGGTCAGGGAGACTTCGGCGAGCCCCGAGAGAGCAACTTCTCGGCGACGAGCTTGACGCTGAGGGGAAAGGCCTCCTCGCCCTCAATCCTGCGACCGGTAACCTCGGCCACGGCCACCAGAACCTTGTCGTCGCTAATGGGGATCTCGTGGGAAAGCTCGGCGAGCACCTTCACGGCCCCCGTGGTAGCCGCGCCAGTTGCTCCCAGGCAGGCCACACGAACGTAGCATTTCGGGTTCTCCTGCGCGACGACCAGACCGTAGCTCTTGTTTGCGTCGCCGATCCACGCGCTCTCGCCCCGAAACCACACGCCCCGATACTTCTGCTTTCGCTCGTGTTTGATGAACTGGGAGGAAGGCCGGGGGGCGTCGGGAAAAACCAAGGCAAAGGGAACGTGGTCCCAACCGGAGAGCATTTCGCGCAGCAGAGCCTCTGCGAACGGGTTGCTGATCGGGGCCCCAAACGAAAGCCAGGCGGTGGCCCTGGATGAGCCGCCTGCGGGCATCGAGGGCGACTTCTTTCCACTCACAAGACAGGTTTGGGTATTGAAAACCTGTGGTGGAAGCTGGGACGACGTCCGTGCCTGCGTCAGCATCTCCTGGAGACCCATCGCGGCCTTGAAGTCGTGCAGGCTGACGTGCTCAACCTCGTTCTTCCTACGCGAGCCCAGCAGGAAACAGATGTCACTGCATCGGACCAACGATTGAAAAACCGTCGGCTTCGCGGAAATCAGACCCAGGATCCCTCCCCGTCCTTCCGCGTGCAGAAATCTGTCCAGCAGATCGATTTCGAAGAGCGACAAGGTCGCGCCCGGGTTGCCGATCCGCAGAGCCTTGATCCGCCTCCTGTCCATTTTCAGGATGCGCGCCAGGTTGACGTCGGAGGTCTCTCCCGCGAGCTTACCGAGCACTTCGGCCAGCCTTGCGCCGAACCAGGATGTCGTGGGCATCGTGCCTATATAGCTGGAAGATCGAGCCCCGCGCCACCCGCCGATGTACAAATATTGCCCCTCGCCCCAAAGCCGCCTTTGGGGGAGGGGTTCCGTTCAGTCTTGCGCCACTCCTCGGTCATTAGGCTAGAAATCAACAAGAAGCTAAGAGAATGGGTGGCGGACGCTGTATGCACTGTTCATAGGCTGAACCGGCCAGGCTATCAACCCACAAAGTGTGACCTTCCGTCTGTACATTGGATGTACAGGCTTGGCGTCGCGGACCGAAACGCGACGCCCGCGGGCAGCGGCGACTGCTGGATCCCGTCGATGAACGGCGTCCACCAGAATCGCGCAAGACCAACCGAGATCGCTTATAATCAATTCAGATCTTCAATGCTGATAAACTGGACGCTTGCCCTTGGGGCAGTCAACGCGCTTGGTGTCATTCGATGCTGAAATTTCTCTCTCGACGACGGCGCCTGCTCCTCGGTGTCAGTCTTCTCACCACCTTGTCTGAGTCGATGCTGGTACCGATGTACGCTGCCTTCACCGAGAAAGTGGGAGGAAGCATTCTTGACGCCGGTATCGCCTTTGCGGCCTTCTCCATGGCGACCGGAGTCTTCATCACGCTGATCGGAACCCGCGCGTATTTCCAGCGGCACGTCAAGGCGTTCCTCGTCCTTGGGTTTCTTGGGTCGGCTTGTTGCGACATCTCGTACGTTTTCGTACAAAATCGGTGGCAGCTTTTCGCGGCGCAGGTGGTTGCTGGACTGGCAACCGGCCTGATTGAGCCGGCCTGGGACTCGCTTTTCACCGACGACATTGAAGACTCGTCGGCCAAGCACTGGTCGATTTGGGCTGGCGGCACGCACATGGTCGCGGGAGTGGCGGCGCTCGTCGGGGGGGTCATTGTGTCCTACTTTTCCTTCAGAACGTTGTTCCTGACCATGGGCCTGATTGACCTGATCGCGACGGTGCTGGCGTGGAGTGGTGACTTGCCGAAGGATTTGCCAGCCACGGCACCTCAGCTCTTGCAGGCTTCCCCGAAGCCCATGTGAGTCAGAGTCATCTTCTTCGGAGCCAAGGACCGGCACGCCTGGATGGATCTCCGCGGCAGTGTCGGCGAAGGCACGGCGCCGTGATAGGCTCCTCCTCCATGATTCAGAAGATTGGCATCGGCGCAGCCGAGCTGCGCGGCATCCCCCTCTTCCGCAGCTTCAGCGACGAAGAGGTTCAGCGCTTGGCCGAGCTCTTCGAGCCCGTGGTCACAAACGAGGGCGATATCCTCTTCGCCCAGGGAGAGGCGGCGGGCGCCTTCTTCCTGCTCATCGCCGGCGAGGTCTCGCTCCGCCAGGACGAGCGCGAGGTCTACCTGCTCAAGCCGCCCTGTCTTATCGGCGAGCTCGGCGCAGCGACTGGCCTGCCCCGCCACTGCCGGGCTGTCGTGGGACCAACCACAGTCCTTCGTCGCATCGATTCGGAGCGCCTGCACGACTTCTGCTCGCGGAACCCAGCTATCGGCCTCGCCTTCTACCGTGCCCTCCTCGCTTCTGCGGCCGAGAAGATCGCTCACGACCAGCGGCGCACCGCCGAGATGCGCGAGCACATCATCGTCACCCAGAAGAGGATGAAGGACCTGCGCGACTTCATCCTCGAGAGCCCGGACTCGCCGATTTCACGCCGCGTCCACGACGCGCTGGAGGGCCTCATCCAGCAGAACCGCCGCGCCAACTATCGCGTCGAGCCGCCCCCGGCACTGGCCGCCCACCTGCGCCTCGACGACGGCCGCATTGCCAACGTCGTCGAGCTCTCGCGCACGCACGTCAACTTCCGTCTCACCGGCGCGCTACCCGAGCCCGACGGAGAGATCTCCGGCGTCCTGGTCCTCGCCGGACCCGAGATCCCTGCTTCGGGGCGCATCCTGCGCGTCCAAGGAGACCGCGTCGTCCTCGTCCTCGACCTCCTCGTCGACCAGTTCGCCGCCATCCTCGAGGGCTACCTCGCTCGGGTGCAGATGTTCGACTTCCTCGTCTGACCGCGAAGGCTGCCGCGCCTTGCTCGATCGCCTACAGTTGACCTTTGGGGCGCTATCGGCCACCCTAAGCTACGATGCATTGAGCAGCGCGAGCTAAAGTCCGGAGCACACGCCATGGCGGGAAAAGACGTTTGCGAATCGACTGCTCTTCCGCCGGGGCACGCGAAATCCTCGACAGAGGTTGAGTCGCCAGCCCTGCGACCGAGCCCGCCCACGCGCGTGGGCCGCTGGGTATTTCCGCGCCTATGGAGCCTCGGTCTCGGGCAGAACCTGCGAAGGCTCAGGCCCGATCGTTTGGAGATCTCCGTTCTGCTCGTCCTGAGCTTGGCCGCCGTCTATCAACTCTTTGTCGAGCCGATCGTAGGCATCGCCGACAATCGCGACTTCGCGCGCTTGATGGATCCCGCTGGACTCGACTACCCAAGCGTCGCGAGCTATCGAGAATCGGTCTTCCAATTCGTCGAGACCAAGTTCGTTTCCGCGAAGGTATACACCTATCGCTACCTGACGTCGGAAAGGCCGATTCTGGGTATTGCTAGACTTTTGAATCGCTTGGTCTCGAAAGACGGCAAATTCGATGTCCGCTCGCTCGGATTCTGCAATCTCGCTTTGTACGTCGGAGCTGTCTTCATCTTGCTGCGTGCTTTTCGCTCCGCGGGTTTAGCTCGCCGCCTATTGGTGGCCGGATCGGTGCTGCTGATTTGCACCGACGTCGGGCTGGCTGCGTATTTCAACTCGTTCTATTGCGAAAGCGCCTCGATTATCTTCATGTTTTCCACGCTTGGGCTTGCCTTGCTATGTATTCAAGGCGCGCGGCAAGGCCCCACGGCCTGGCTTCTGTGGGCCGGCTATATGGGTTCGAGTTTCCTTTTCTGGACGGCCAAGTCGCAGAACATCGCGTTCGCCCCGTGTCTTGTGCTGGGAGCATGGTGCTTCTTCCCATGCTCCAGACTTCGGGGACGCAGCTATCTACGCGTGATCGGGACAGCGGCAATTCCGGTCGCCGTTGTCTGGGCATTTGCTGTCGGTGCCTACGGCGACACCGTCCCCGCCAACGCTCAGGTAGTCCTGGCCGAGGAAATTCTTCCCCACTCTCCGCGGCCAGCCGCGGATCGCCAGGAGCTGGGCGCGGAAACAGGCGGCCCCACCCTTTATCGTGTCGCACGTTTCTACGCCCACCATCCTATTCGTTGGTGGCAGATGTCACAGCGTCAGGCGAAGGAGGCGTTCGGCTACCCGCTGCTTGGCAACTTCAGCCGGGAGTCGGGACTCGGTCCCAGGGCACAAAGCCAGGCCTTCAACTTGTGGAGCGAGCTCAAGAAAGCCCATTACCCGAGGAATCTGACCTCGCTCATCGGCTTTCTCACCACCTATTGCATACTGGCGGGAATGAAGGCGCGATGGCTGGACCGAGGACGGGTTGCCCGAATGACAACCCTGGTCGGGCCCGTCCTGGGCCTGGGCAGCGCCCTGGAATTCGTCGCGACAGTGACCTTCGAGGCCAACGGGACGGCCAAGCATCTGTTCATCTTCAACGTGGCAGTGGACATCTGCCTCTTGCTGGCCCTGCTCAGCCTGGCCGACGCCGCCGCGCAACGGCGGCGCCGCTGGGTGACGGCATAGATCCGAGAACGTTCACGGCACCGCATGAAGACGCATCGGCGGGCGGCATCCAACCGGAATCTGCGCGTCGCCGCACCCCTACCCGCGCAAACAGAACAGCAGCGACTTCTGGGTCCAGTCGATGAGCGGCGTCCACCAAATGCCGAAGAGGAGCAGCGCTGCCGAGAACGCGCCCAGCATGAGCTGGTAGCCGAGCTTCGGGCGAACCACGATGTCGCCCTTCGGCTCTTCGATGAACATCGCGCGCACGATGCGGATGTAATAGAAGAGCGACACCGCGGTGTTGAGGGCCGCGACCACGGCGAGCGCCACGTACCAGGTGCCGCCATCGCCCGCGTAGTGGTCGAGAACCGCAACGAAGAGGTACCACTTGCCAGTGAAGCCAGCCAGGGGCGGAATGCCGGTGAGCGAGAACAGGAAGACCGCAAAGGACACCGCCAGCAGTGGATGCCGTTTGGCCAGGCCATTGCAGTCGGCCACCGTTTCCGAACCGGTCGCCTGCGCGATGAGGATGACCGCGAGAAAAGCGCCGACGTTCATCACCAGGTAGACCAATAGGTAGATCATCACGCTCTGCACGCCGAGCAGCGACGCCGCGGACAGACCCATGAGCGCGTAGCCGGCGTGGGAGATCGACGAGTACGCGAGCAGGCGCTTGAGGTTGGTTTGGTGAAGCGCGGAGAGATTGCCGAGGGTCATGGTCACGGCGGAAAGAAGGCCGACCACCGCTGGCCACGGCACTTCCACCAGGCCGCGCGCGAAGCCTTCGTCGCCGCTGGCGCTGGCGAGCGCACTGTAGAGCACGCGAATGGCGAGCGCGAACCCGGCCGCCTTGGGACCGACGGACAGGAACGCGGTGAACGGCGTGGGCGCCCCTTCGTAGACGTCGGGGCACCACATGTGCCACGGCACCGCGGCGATCTTGTAGCCGATCCCGCACAACACGAAGATGACAGAGATCAGCAGGGCGGCTCGCAGGGCGGCCTGGCTTCCCGCGGCCGCAGGCACCGCCAAGGCGTCGAGCTTGGCGCCCAGTCCTTCCAAGCTGGTGGTGCCGGTCAGGCCATAGATGTACGAAAGTCCGAACAGCATGATGCCGGACGCAACGCCGCCGTAGATGACATACTTGAGCGAGGCCTCGGCGGCGCGGCGGTCGCCGGGCTTGTAGCCGGCAATGGCGTAGCTGGGCAGCGATACCATTTCGACCGCGAGGTAGAGCATGAGCAAGTCGAACGAGCTCGCCATCAGGAACATGCCGAGCACGACGGAGGTCAAGAGCGCGTAGTAGACCCCGATGCGGGGCGGCCCGAGCTCGATGGAACGCGCCGAAATGAGAACCGTCAGGATGCCGGCGCCGAGGAACAGCCACTTGAAGAAGGTCGCGAAAGGGTCGCTGACGATCATGCCATTGAACATGGCCGCGCGCCCGACCGGCTGATAGGCGAGGCAGGCCGCCGAGGTGCCAAAGACCAGCAGCGCGGCCACGGTCAGGATCAGCACCCGGTACCGGCTCTTCTTCCAGCCCAGGTCCAGGAGGAGGAGCAACAAGATGCCGAAGGTCAGAACCAGCTCGGGTCTGAACCAGGCCGCGCTCCAGATGTTGAGAGAAAGAGCTCTTTCCATTCGGTTCCCTTCACGGGGGCCGGGTCACATGACCCGTAGGCCCTTGACCAGGGCAGTGAGGGTCGGATTGATGACGCCCAGAATGGCCTGCGGGTAGAAGCCGAGCACGATGGCGACGGCGCCGAGCGGATACAGCACAACGCGTTCGCGCCAATTGAGGTCGGGGTAGTCCTTGTAGATGGGATTGAGCTTGCCGAGGAATGCGCGGTGGATGGCCCACAGGTAGTAAGCGGCGGTGATGATGACGGCGGTGGCGGAGATCACGGTGAAAAGCATCAAGTTGGAGAAGGATCCGGACAGGACCAGGAATTCGGACACGAATCCGCACATGCCGGGCAGGCCCAGCGACGCGAAGAAGGCAAGCCCCGTCATGGCGGTATATTCGGGCAAGGCCACTGCCAGGCCGCCGAAGCGGCCGATCTCGCGGTGGTGGGCGCGATCGTAAATCACGCCCACGATAAGGAAGAGCATGGGCGAGACGATGCCGTGGGAGAACATGTTGAAGACCGCGCCCGAGATGGCGGTCGGGGTCATGGCCGCCATGCCGAGAAGGGTGAAGCCCATGTGGCTGACCGACGAGTACGCGATGAGCTTCTTGAGATCGCCCTGGGCCAGGCACACGAATGCGGCGTAGACGATGTTGATGACGCCGAAGAGGGCAATCCCCCAGGCCGCCCATTGGGTGGCATCGGGCAGAAGCGGGTAGTTGAAGCGCAGGATGCCGTAGGGACCCATCTTCAGAAGAACGCCGGCCAGAATCACCGACACCGGCGTGGGGGCTTCCACGTGCGCGTCGGGCAACCAGGTGTGGAACGGGAACATCGGGATCTTGATGGCGAACCCGATGAACAGCGCGACGAACGCAACCTTGGTGAACGCGAGGCCCCACACCGCAGGCGAACGGGCGAACACGCCCTCGGCGCCTTGCTTGGCAAGCTCGATCAGATTGAAGCTGTGGCCGCTCGACATGGTGCCGTCGGCGAGCAGCGCCGCGTGACTGTTGTAGTAGATGCCGATGATCGCGAGCAGCATCAGCACCGAGCCCACCAAGGTGTAAAGGAAGAACTTGATGGCGGCGTATTCCTTGCGCGGCCCGCCCCAGATACCGATAAGGAAATACATCGGCAAGAGCATCACTTCCCAGAACACGTAGAAGAGGAACATGTCGAGGGCCACGAAGGTGCCCATCATGCCGGTCTGCAAGAGCAGTAGCATGCACATGTAGCCCGGCACCATGCGGACGCTGAAGTGCTTCGGGTGATGACCGTCGTCATGGCCGCCGTGGTCGACCATGCCGGCCATCTCGCTGTACTTGGCGCCGCCCCACCACGGCATCGATGCGATGAACGCGATGAACGAAATGAACCCGGTCAGAAGGACCATCGAGATGGACAGTCCGTCGACGCCCATCAGGTATTCGATATTGAAGCCCTTGATCCACACGAAGTGCTGGACCATCTGCACGCCCGACTTGGACGGGTCGAACCATATCCAAGCAAGGATGGCGCAGACGAAGGAGAGTCCGCTCGCGGCAAGCCCCACCACGCGAGAGAGCTGATCCAGCGTGTGGCGCGAGAGCCCAAGAAAATAGCGGGCCGCCGTGAAGAGAAGAATCACCGCCAACCCGATAAGTGGGAAGAACGTGGCCCAGGAAAGGACGTTTTGTTGACTGATCATGAGCGCATTACCCCGGTCGTCATCGAATGATGAAGTTCAAGAGCACGAGGGCGATGGCGCCCACGACTGCCCCGTAAAGGTAGGTTTGAATTCGGCCGGTCTGTACCCTGCGCAGGGCGCGACCGGCAGACAGGGTGGCCCCGGCCACCAGATTGACCGCACCGTCGACCAGGTAGCGGTCGATGGCGCCGTCGATGTTGGCGAAGGTGCGCGCGACCGCGCTCGCCAGGTTCACCAAGCCATCGACCAGGTTCTTGTCGAACCACGACAGCGTGCGAGCCAAGGCCACCGAGCCGCGCAGGATGGTCGCCTGGTAGAGCTCGTCGACGTAGTACTTGTTGTAGACCACGGTCCACGCGCCCTTCCAGCGCGCCAGAAGCTGCGCCGGGACTTGGCTCTTGTTGTCCTTGTAGAGCGCGCGAGCGGCTGCCCACCCAATCACGCCTGCCGAAACGCCGATGGCCTGGAACAGAAACTCGGTGCTGTGCGCGTATTCGACGAAGTGAACCACCGCGGGCAGCGCCGGCTCGAGCCAGTGCTCAAGCAAGGGCGCCGCCCCACTCCATGCCGTCGGAATCCCCAACACCGCCGCCAGCAGCGCACCCGTGGCAAGGGCGACAAGCACCAAGGTGATCGACAGTGGCGATTCGTGCGGAACGTGCGCATGCCCGTGCCCATGATCATCGTGCCCGTGCCCGCCGCGATACTCCCCCGTGAACGTCATGTAGTAGCTGCGGAACATGTAAAACGATGTCCCGGTCGCGGCAATGATGCCCATCAAGTAGATGAGCTGCCCGAGATGCGGCGTCATACCCAGCAATGGGAACGCCATACTCTCCTGACTGAACGCCTTCCACAGAATTTCGTCTTTGGAATAAAAACCGCTCGCCCACGGGAACCCGGCGATCGCCCAGCAGGCAATCAGGTACGTCCACTTGGTCACCGGCATCAGCTTGCCGAGCCCGCCCATCTTGCGCATGTCCTGCTCGTGGTGGCAGCCCAGGATGACCGAGCCCGACCCGAGGAAGAGCGTCGCCTTGAAGAAGGCGTGGGTCAGCAAGTGGTACGCGCCGGCCCAGTAGGCGCCGACCCCGACGCCAATGAACATGAAGCCGAGCTGCGACACCGTCGAGTACGCCAGGACCTTCTTGATGTCGTACTGGAAGAAGCCGATGGACGCCGCGAACAGTGCGGTCAGCGCGCCGACGAAGGCAACCCAGCCCATCGCGGCCGGCGATAGAGCAAAGATGAAATTGAGTCTGGCTACCATGTACACGCCGGCGGTGACCATGGTCGCGGCGTGAATGAGGGCCGATACCGGCGTGGGTCCCGCCATTGCGTCTGGGAGCCACACGTGCAAGGGAAGCTGCGCGCTCTTGCCCATGGCGCCGACGAAGAACAGAATGCCCACCACGGCCAAGAGCCCGAAGCCGAACATCTTTTGCGACTTCAGGTGCTCGGCCACGCCGGTCTCCTGGATGACCACCTGGTCGCGCAGCTCGCGGAAATTCAGGGTTGGGCCGATCTTGATCGGCGGGTGCCCAATCCGCTCCATCGCGTCCTCAGTGTGATTGGCTATCTGTGAGACGTCTTCGGTATAGCGAAGCTGCCCGTCAGCGGACTTGTTCCACGCGCCGCCCATTGCCCAGAACAGAAGGAACAATCCGAGGATGAAGCCGAAGTCGCCGAAGCGGTTGGTCACGAAGGCCTTCATGCCGGCCGCAGCCTTCTGCGGATCCGTGTACCAGAAGGCAATCAACAAATAGCTGCAAAGACCCACGCCTTCCCACCCGAAGAACATCAGGACGAAATTGTCGCCCATCACGAGCAAGAGCATCGAGAAGACGAACAGGTTCAGATAGGAGAAGAAGCGCCAGTACGACGGCTCGTCGGCCATATACCCGGTCGAGAACACGTGAATCAAGGTGCCGATGAAGGTGATGATGAGGGTCATCATCATGCTCAAGGGATCCAGCGCGAAGCCGAGATCCACCTCGACCTTGCCGGCGGTGAGCATGTTCCAGACCGTGTCTTGCAGGAAGCGGTGCTCACTGTCGAGCCCGAACAGCTGCACGAACGCGCCGCACGCCACGGCGAAGGACAGCACCATGGCGCCGATGCTGATGGTGTGAACCAGACCCTTGCCGAACTTGCGCTGCAGGCGCACGCCCATAGTGGCGTTGATGAAGGCGCCGACCAGAGGGAAGAACGGAATCAGCCACAGGTAACTGACGGCGTGGGGGGCCAGCGGAGTCAGCTCGGCAGCGGCGTGAGCAACGTGTTCCATGGCCGCCCTATTCCTTCAGCGTTGTCGCCTGCGACGCGTCGATGTTGCGCAGCATCTGGTAGATGGCGAGTATGATGGCCAGGCCGACCGCGGCTTCCGCCGCCGCCAGCACGATGACGAACAGACTGAAGACTTGGCCAGTGACCCCGCCCCCGACGTAGCGCCCGAAGGCGACCAGGTTCAAGTTGGCGGCATTGAGAATCAATTCGATGCCCATGAGCACCGCGACGGCATTGCGGCGGGTGACCACGGCCAGAAGCCCAAAGCCGAATAGTAGGGCGCCAATGACGAGAAAGTGATTGAGTGTGAGTGTCATGGGTTTTGCCTCGGGGCTAGTCGGCTAATCGGGCTTGACTTCTTTGCGGGCGATGACGATGGCGCCAATCATGGTCGCAATCAGCACGACCGACGCGATTTCAAACGGCAACAGCCACTTGCCGAGCAACCCGTTGCCGATGGCGACCGTGGTCGCCTCGGCCGGCAGCTGCGGCGTGAGCTTCCAGGGCGTCCACAGGGCCACGAAACAGAGCAGGGTCGCGACCACCCAGAACACCACGAAGCCGCCAGCCAAGCCCATGCTGCGGTTTGAGACGTTGATGTCCTGAATATGGCTGGTCAGCATGACAGCAAAGATGATCAGCACCAGCACGCCGCCGATGTAGACCAGAACCTGGGTGATGGCGATGAAGTCGGCCGACAGCAGGACGTACATACCGCCCACGCCGACAAGGCACGACAGAAGCCCCATCGCGCTCCAGAAGATGTTGAGCGACAGGGCCACCCCTGCCGCGCCCACCAGCGTGGCCGCAGCAAGAAAGATGAAGATCGCGAATTGGGTTTGCATGGCCTAGCCCTTTTGGGAGTCGGGGTCTTTGTCGGCCGGAGAAATACTGGTCTTTGCTGTCCAATCCGCCGACGCCATTCGCTTGCGCAGGATCTCGCCCACCGGCGCGCGCGGCGGGGCCTGGCCTTTCACCGGGCGGTAGAATGGCGCGGGATTCTCCGGATCGGGCACCCAGCGGAACACCAGGTTGTCGACGGACTTCATGGTCGACTCGAACTCACGCGTGTGTTGGATGGCGCCGGTCGGACACGGCTCGACGCACAGGCCGCAGAACATGCACTTGGATTCATCGATGTCGAATTGGGCGATGACCCGCTGCTTGGGATTGGTGGGATCCTTGTCGGTGGAGATCTTGATGACGGCAATCGGGCAGGCGCGCTCGCACGCCATGCAACCGGTGCAAACCGACATGTCGACTTCCAGAAGGCCCCGGTAGCGCGACGGCAGCGTATCGGCTACGCGCTTTTCGGTGCGGTCCGGGTACTGCACCGTGATCGGCCGACGCAGCATGTACGACAGCGTGACCGTCATGCCTTCCCAGAAGGTCTTGACGACCTCCGTGATGTGCCCGAAATACTCGCGAATTGCTTCAGCCATGGGACATCACCAATTACCGAGGTCCACGCGGTCGCCCTTCACGCGACCGATGTTGCGGCCGGTGGCGATGAGAAACTTTATCAGCAGGACCACCGTCAGCACGGTCAGCGCCACGCCGGAAATCGTGCTTCCGATGGGCGGGACCAGAAGCAGCCACAACAAGGTCACGATGAAACACAAGAAAGCACCCGGAACCAGGTACTTCCAGCACAGGCTCATCATCTGATCCACGCGCACGCGCGGCAAGGTCCAGCGCAGCCAGATGAACAAGAACACCAGCGCCCAGGTCTTCACCGTGAAGACCGCCATCGACAATACCTGGTAAACGAACCAGATCCCCGACGGGACCAGGCCCGTGCCAAGCGCGGCCTTGTACATGTCGTCGGTGACGAACGGCACCTGCCAGCCGCCCAGGAACAGGGTTACCGCCAGGCCCGCCATGATCCACATGTTGGCCCACTCGACCATCAGAAAGATGGCCAGGCGGAAGCCCGAGTATTCGGCGTGGTAGCCGGCCACCAGCTCGGATTCGGCTTCAGGCAAATCGAACGGCGTGCGGTTGCCCTCTGCCAGCGAGCTGGTCAGGGAGATGAAGAACGCGATGAAGGCCGCGGGATTTCTGAACACGAACCATTCCCACGGCAGCCCGCCCTGCGCTCTGACGATGCCCTGCATGGACAGCGTGCCCGCCATGAGCACCGGCACCATCAGGGAGAGCCCGGCGGGAATTTCGTACGACAGAACCTGCGCGGCGCCGCGGATGCCGCCGAACAGCGCCCATTTGGAATTCGACGCCCAGCCCGACACCAGGATGCCAACCACCACGAAGGCGGTCACCGCGGTAACGTAGAAGACGCCCACGTTCATGTCGGTAACCACCACGCTCTCGCCGAACGGCAACACTACGAACGGAAGCAGCAAGCCCACCATCGAGAAGTAGGGTGCGGCTCGGAACAGCAAATTGTCGGCGGAGCCCGGGATGGTGTCCTCTTTCAGGATCATCTTCACCGCGTCGGCCACCCAGGCAAGGAAACCGGCCGCGCCGGTGCGGTTGGGGCCGATGCGGCTCTGCATGCGGCCGGCGATGCGGCGTTCGACCCAGGTGGAAACCCCGCCGAACACGGCAGCGAAATTCACCGCGATGAAAGCGACGAGGAGCAGGAAGACCACGTAGACGAGATCGCGATAGGGCGAGCCAGCCAAGTCATAGCCGAGCCATCGTTGCGACATCGCATCGATGCGCTCGGGCGTATTGAGCGGAAAGATCGCCAGCGCGGCGATGTAAAGCCCCATGGGCGCGCCGAACGCCATGAACAAGCTCGCCAGCACCGCCAGCCGCGGGTAGCGCCGGGTAAGCGAGGTGGAGTCGAGTCCGAGGGTAATTCTCACCGGTCAACCTCCGGGGCAACGACGTCGAGCGAGGCGATGACCGCGATGAGGTCGGCCACCATGATCCCGTGCGACAGCTCCTCGACGATTGCCATGGCCATGAAGCTGCCGGTGCGTACGCGCACCCGGTAGGCCTTTTCCGAGCCGTCGGAAACCACGTAGTAGAGCATCTCGCCGCGCGCGGATTCCACGCGCCCGACGGCTTCGCCCGCCTCGGGCTTCACCTTGCGCGGTACCTTGGCCTGGATGTCGCCTTCGGGCAGCTTGGCGATGGCCTGGCGGACGATCTTCGAGGATTCGACCATTTCCAGCACGCGCACGTAGAACCGGTCCCAGCAGTCACCGACGGCGCCGACCCGGCCGGTCCCGACCGGAATCTCGAACTCGAAGTCCGGGTACGCGCCGTAGGGCATGTCGCGCCGGATGTCAAACTTGACGCCCGAGCCGCGTAGGTTGGGTCCCGCCAAGCCGTAGTCGATGGCTTTCTCGCGCGTGATCACGCCGACGTTGGCCAGCCGCTTGACGAAGATCTTGTTGAAGGTGATGAGCCGGTCCCATTCCTGGATGTAGCTGTCGAGGTGATCGAGGAAGCGCAGCACCTTGTCCGACCAGCCGGGCGGAATGTCGAATGCGACGCCGCCGATGCGATCGAAATTGAAGGTCAGGCGCGCGCCGCACAGCTCTTCCAAGAGGTCGTTGATGGACTCGCGCTCGCGCAAGGCGTGGGTCAGCGGCGTGGCAGCACCGATGTCCTGCGCCATGGTGCCGACCGAGATGAAGTGATTCGAGATCCGGCACAGCTCGCCCGCGATGGCGCGGATGTACTTCGCCCGCGGCGGCGCTTCGACGCCTAGCAGCCGCTCAACCGCCAGCGCGTAGCCTTCGTTGGCGAACATGGCGGCTAGGTAGTCGATGCGATCGGTAAACGGCATGTACCCCGCGTAGGGGACCATCTCGCCGATTTTTTCAAGCCCACGGTGCAAGTACCCGACGTCCGGCACTGAGCGGCGAATGACCTCGCCGTTGGTCTGGGTGACGAAGTCGATGACCCCGTGGGTGGAGGGGTGCTGGGGCCCGAAGTTGACGACAATTTCCTCGTCGGTGGTTTCGGTGCGACGCAGGACCTGGCGTTCGAGGTTCATGTCGATGGCCACGGGTTAGTCCTTCTTCTCCGGGGAAAGGGAGGGCGCAGAGGGGGACGAGGGCGCAGAGGCCGGAACAGGAACTGCGGTGGGGGTCGTGGCCGTGGTCGTGGTCGTGGCCGTGGCCGTGGTCGCAGGCGCCGCTGCGGCCGCCGCCGCGATCGCTTTTCGTTTCTCGTCGGTCACCTTGGACAATTGCACCAACGGATCCGGTCGCACGTTTTCGATGCCGTGGAAACCGCCGGCTTCCTGGTAGTCCTTGCGCAAGGGATTTCCGACCCAGTCGTCGGGCAGCAAGATCCTGCGCAAGTCCGAGTGTCCGACGAATTTCACGCCGAACAAGTCATAGACCTCGCGCTCGAGCCAATTCGCCGCCTTCCACACACCCTCCACCGTGGCAATCGACGAATCCTCGCGAAGGGTTTCCACCTTCAGCACGATGCCGTGCTTGTGCGCCATCGAGTACAGATGAAACACCACCTCGATCACCTTGCGCGCCGGCCAGTCGAGAGCGGTGATGTCCTGGCAGTAGTCAAACGCCAGTCCGGTCGTGTCTTTGAGGAACCGGCAAACATCGACGATCCTCTCGCCCTTCACGACCACGAACTTGTCGCCCTTGGTCTCCGACAGACCGGTGACCGCGTCGCCGAACTCGGTCTTGAGGCGTGCGCAGACTTCCTCTTCCGTCATGCTCATCCGACCTTCTTCGAGGAAATCATCATTGGCGCGGTGGGGTCGACGCGGCCAGGCCGCATCTTGGTCTTCCAGCGCTCGCACATCATGATGTCCTGGATGCGCAAAAGCCCCTCGGTCAGAGCCTCGGGCCGCGGCGGACAACCGGGCACGTAGACGTCGACCGGGATGATCTTGTCCACGCCCTTGCACACCGAATACGACATCTGAAACAGCCCGCCGCAGTTCGCGCACGAGCCCATCGACAGCACGTACTTCGGCTCGGCCATCTGGTCGTAGAGCAGTTTGGTCCGCACCGCCATCTTGTAGGTCAGCGTGCCGGCCACGATCATCAGATCCGCCTGGCGCGGGCTGGCGCGGAAAATGGCCGCAAATCGGTCCAAGTCCGCGCGCGGGCCGCCGGTCTGCATCAGCTCGATTCCGCAGCAGGCCAGTCCGAAAAGCAGGTAATGGATCGAATTCTTGCGCGCCAAGTTGATGGCGTCGTCGAGCATGCTGGTGTTGGTGAACAGAACGCCACTGCCAGGCCCGGCTTGATACAGATCGTCTTGAGTCATAGAAAACCCTACGCGCTAAGCGAAACCGGGGCCTTGTCCGCCTTTTCTGGCGGCGAGCCAGTCGCAGAAGACAGTTTCTTGATCCACTCTAGATCGCCGTGCGCCCATGCCCATGCAAGCCCCACCAGCAGTACCGCGGTAAATAGCATCAGCTCGACAAAGGCGACCCAGCCGGTCCCTTTTTTCACCCACGACGCGTACACGACCACGACCGGAAAGGTCAGCGCGATGTCGACCTCGAAGATGATGAACGCCAGCGCGATCAGGTAGAAGCGCGGGTTGAAGTTGTACCAGGCCGAGCCGATGGGGCGCTCGCCGCATTCGTAGATGGACAGCTTGTCGTCGCTCGGGAAGCGGGGCCGCAGCAATCTACCGACGATCAGCACCACCAGCGCGAACAGGATGGCCATGATCGCGAACGCGAAAACTGCGCCGAATTGGTAACCCATGTGCACCTTCCGTCCGCGGCCTTTCCGGATCGGGCCGTTGGGACGCCCTTATCTAGTCGTTAGCGTCGGGAACGTCAAGTGGCGCCCAAATTTCGGACTGGGCAGGCCGGAAAACAGGATCTCGCGCCCTCCGTTTTCGCCGTCTCCGCACAAAACGCATCCCCTATGGTGCGAAGCGGCGCCACCGGCACGCACCACGCGACGAAAGTGGCAACCCGCGGTATGTTACGCCGCATGGACGAACCCGAACGGTCCGGGAGTGCCGACCCAGCAGGCCCGGACACCGCGACCTCCGAGTCGGCGGCGCCGAAGACGCGCTTTGGCAACGAAGCCATCGCGCCGTACTTCTTCGTCGCCCTGCTTCTGCTGGCGCTGTTCGCGGTGGGCTACATCCTGCTGCCGTTCTTCGGGGACATGGTGATCGCGTTCCTGTGCGTGATCCTGCTCTCGCCCTTCTATGCCCGCTTGACTCGCCTGCTTGGTAACCGGGAGGTGCTGGCGTCGGGCCTGCTCGTCGTCGCCATGGTCGTGCTCGGCGCCGTGCCCATCTTCCTCATCGCTTCCTCGCTCTTGCGCGACATCAGTGAGTCCGCAGCGAGCTGGAATGGTGCCGCGCGTTCGGTGACCTTGCGAACCATTGCCGGACGCAACGGCGTTATCATGAGCGGCCTTACCAACCTTGCCGGACGGCTGGGCATCGCCGTACGACCCGAGTGGGTAGAACAGGCTCTCCTCGACACCGGCCGCAGCATCACCCAATACCTGGCCACGCGAGCCAACGCCGCCCTGTCCAGCCTGCTATCGACGCTGCTGCACCTGGTGATCACGCTGTTCTCCACCTTCTACCTGTTCATTCACGGCGAAAAACTGCGCACCTTCCTGTATCGGCTTTCGCCGCTGCCGCACGACGAAGACCAGATCTTCCTCAACAAGTTGGGCGAAGTCGGCCGCGCCATCCTGATCGGCGCCGGCAGCGCAAGCGCCATGCAGGGTCTGGTTGCGGGCATCGCCTGGGTGGTCGTGGGGCTGCCCTCGCCGGTGCTCTGGGGCATCTTGATGGCGGTCGCGGCGTTCCTGCCCCTGGTGGGCATCGCTGCGGTGGTGGTTCCGGCAACCATCTATCTATGGGTCGAGGGCCGCCCCCTCGCGGCCGTCATTTTCCTGGTCTTCTGCATGGGCCAGTCCTTCTTCTTCGAATATTCGGTTAAGCCGCGGCTCATGGGCTCGTCCATGCGCATGAACAACTTGCTCGTTTTCCTAAGCCTGCTCGGCGGAATCATGGGCTTCGGTGTCGCTGGCCTCATCTATGGACCGCTCATCATGACCCTGTTCCTGACCCTGGTTCAGCTCTACCAGACCCGATACCAACAACGCATCGCTTATCGCCTGGCGATGGTCGGCAGCAACGGCGCAGACCAGGCGAGGGGACAAACGTAGGCCGGCCCACGCGCTAAATCGGCAGCGGTGTTACAATGCCGCGGAAGGGATTGCCGTGCCGTCGCTCAAGGTCATCTGCCCAAAGTGCTTTAAGGGACAGCAAGTTGTCGGCGATATTCCGCTTGGCGGTGTCGACCACGTCTGTCAATTCTGCAAGACAACCTTTAGGGTAAGACCCCCTGCCCGTCCGTCGTCGGACGATCTGCCCATAGCGCGCGAAGTGGCCCACAGACCGGCCGACCTGCCGGCGCCGCGAGAAGCGGTCCCCAAGCCCGGTGACTTGCCGGCGCCACGCGAAGCCGTCCCCAAGCCCGGCGACCTGCCGGTTTCGCGCGATGCTGTACCTAGGCCCGGCGACCTGCCGGTTTCGCGCGATGCTGTACCCAAGCCCGGCGACCTGCCCGTTTCGCGCGATGCTGTACCCAGGCCCGGCGACCTGCCGGTTTCGCGCGATGCTGTACCCAGGCCCGGCGACCTGCCGGTTCCGCGCGATGCTGTACCCAGGCCCGGCGACCTGCCGGTTTCGCGCGATGCTGTGCCCAGGCCCGGCGATCTGCCGGTCGCGAAGGCGCCCAGCATCCCCATTGCACACCCTGAACGCACGCCGATCAAGACCCCTCCCCTGGGGCTGGCGCTCGATCTCTCGTTCAGCTCGGAAATCCCGCTGGGCGGCGAGCCGCTCAGCCTGGATCTTCCCCCGATGCCTCCGCCGCCGGCGCACGGCAAGCCACCAGCGACGGCCACGCCGCCGGCACCCGCCAGCGTGGCCGAAAAGAGATCAGCCGCCCCGCTATCGAAGCCACCGGTTCCCGCGCGCACGGGCGGGGCCACGCCGCCGCCGATCCCGCGCACCGGCACGATGCCGCTTGTCCCGCCCGTCGCTGCATCCGCACCAGCGCCTTCGCTTTCGCTCGACCGTGAAAAGCCAGCGCCAGGGCCCGCCATCTCGGCGAGCCACAAAGAACCCTTGCGGCCGCTGACCCTGGACCCGCCTTCGTCCGGTCCGTCCCTCGACTCGCTCGAGCTTGACCTGGGGCCGCCGCCGGAGGCGCTTCCGACTCGGACCAGCGGGGCAGCGAAGGGCGGAGGCAGCAGCGGCAAGGGCGTCGACATGGGCTTCAGCCTGGAGCTGGAAGGCAACGCGCACCCGCACTCCGGGGCGCCGGCGGCAATCCCGTTTCCGTCTGCGCGCGTGGCAAACGAAGGCATGGCTGAGGACGCCGCCGCAGGCGCCGGCAGCGAATTGCCGAGCCTGGCGCCCCCCACCAGTCGAACGGCCTCCTCGGGGCGCGCCTTGCGCCCGGTCGCCAAGAAGGGTGGTGTGCCCAAGTGGATATTCATCGCGGCGGGCGGCGCCGTCCTGGCCGGCACCGCTGCGTTCCTCGGCCCGCCGATGCTGCGATCAGCTCCCAACCCGGAGACCGTCCTCAAGCCCTTCGCGGCCGATCTGGCCAACGACGACCTGCCGGCCTACCGCACGGGTGCCCAAAAGCTGATTGCGACCGCCGCTCCCTACAAGGACAGCGGCGCCAAGTTGAGATTGCGCGCAGCCGAGTTGCTGCTGACGGCGCAGACTGTGCACGGCGGAGACGCGGCGGATCTGACCAACGCGGAACAGCTTATGGAGGGCGCCGCCGACCAGACCAAGTTGGCTGCCACGCTGGGCCGCGTGCGCGCCCTGCTGGCGATCGCCAAGGGGAAGCCGCGCGACGCCGACGTGCAACTTGTCGAACGCGGGGCAATCGAAAACCAGTGGATCGTGGGAATCGCACGCCTGGCCGAGGACAAACCGACCGGCGCCGTCGATGCGCTTCGCCGCTACCTCGGGGGAAAGCCCTCGGACGTTGTCGCGCGCTACCTGTTGGGCAAGGCCCTGTCAAGCATTGCCCCGGCCGATGCACGCAAAGAATTTGCGGCGGTATTGGCGCAGAATCCCAGACACGCAGGCGCGAGGATTGGCCTGGCCAAGCTGGAGGAGACTCCCGAAAGGCGTTTGGGCGCCGGGCGCGAGTTGGCCGACCAAAAGTTGCCGGGCGCAGGTCCGGTGGAAATGGCCGAGCTGCAGCTTCTCATCGGACAGGCTGAGGTAGCGCTCGGCCACACGCCGGAGGCCATCGATGCATTCCAGCGCGCGCTCAGCTTCGACAAGCGCCTTGTGGCAGCGTCGCTGGCGCTGGGCGAATGCCTGCTCTACGAGGGCAAGTACAAGGACGCCCTCGATCGGCTGCGCGCCGCCGGGCCCGCGCTGGAAGCCACCTACGCGGGCAAGGTCAGTCTGGGCGGCGCGCAGATCGCCAACGGCCACATCGACGAGGGCTTGGCGCTGGTCAATGCCGCGGCCAAGGAGCGCCCCGACGATCCTCGCGGGCCGTTCTGGCAGGGCTTCGCCGCCTCGGCGCAGAAGCCACTCGATGCTCCGGCGGTCGAGCAAGGTTATCGCGACGCGATCAAGCGAGACCCGAAGTTCCTGCCGGCATCGCTCAAGCTGGCGGCATTCCTTCAGCAGCAAGACAAGGCTGAAGATTCGCTCGCCGTTCTGCGTGCCGCAGAGGAAGCTGGAGCGCCGCCGTCGGTGCTGCAGCTTGCCTGGGGTGACGCCTTGATCACCGCGAAGGAGCCGGCCAAGGCGCAGGCGGTGTTCGAGAAGGCCCTAGCGGCCGATCCCAAGTCGATCGCCGCCAGGCTTGGCATCGCCTCGGCGTTGGAGGCGCAAGACAAGCTCGCCGAAGCCAAAGCATCGCTTGAGAGCACGCTGAAGGACGCGCCCGCCACCCTCGGTCTGCGCGAGCGACTGGCCCAGGTTGCGCTGAGGCTGGGCGACAAGAATGAAGCACTCGCGCGCTTCCAGGAAGAGACCAAGGCAGGCCACCCGACCCCGGAGCTTCGCCTGGCGGTGGCGGAATTGGCCCTCGATCTCGACAAGATCGAGCTGGCCCAAAGCGAATCGAAGAAGGTGCTGGACGAATCGCCACGCAGCGCGGAGGCGGCGTACGTGATGGCGCGCGTACACGAAGCACACAACGAGATCGGCACGGCCCTCACGGAATACCGACACGCCACCAGCTGGGGCAATACGCCGCAGTTTTCGCTTGCCTACGCGCGACTACTGGAGAAAGTCGGCAAGACCAACGAGGCGCTGGCCGTGTACGCGAACGCGGTGTCGCTGCCCGAGGGCCGCATGAACCGCGGGCGGATCCTTTTCCGTGCCGGCGACGTGGAGGGTGCCTTGGCAGACTTCCAGGCGGCCGCCAAGATAACGCCTTCCGATCCCGAACCGCTGATTCTGGAGGGCTTGTGCTTCGACAAGATAGGACAGTCAAGCAAGGCGGAAGATGCCTGGCGGATGGCCCTGAAGGTCGATCCGGAAGCGCCTGAGCCGCACTACCGCCTGGGGCGCACCGAGCTGGATCGCGCGAAGCCTTCCGCCGCCATCGAGCATTTCCGCAAGGCTGCCGCCAAGGTGCCGGACAAGGCGCCCTGGCGGACCGACCTCTACTTTCAGCTGGCGCAGGCCGAGCTCTTGACCGGGGCAAAAGCGGCGGCGCTGGCCGACTTCAAGAAGTATCTAGAGATCGCGCCAAACAATGCGCCCGCGCGCCCCGAGGCGATGCAACAGGTGGCGCGCTTGGGTGGCGGAAAGAAGTAGCAGAATCTACTGGGACGGTCTCTTCGCCGACGTGAAGGTCGACCGCGAAGCCGCCGAAGACCCAGTACGCGATGCCGTGCTTCGAGAACGCATCATCGAGCAAAGCAACCGTCGCGAGCGTTGTCGTCATGGGTGAACGATACGACGTGCTGCGCGCCGCCCACTACTTCACGGCCGGTCATTCAGAGGCCGACGCACGCCGGATCGGCCAGCATGGCCCTGGACAGCGTCCGGAGGTCCTCGGTAAGGCGCACGAGCCCTTCGGGTATGGAACGGCACGAGCTCATGACCGGCGACGCACATTGTGTGCCCACCAGAACTTTGCGGCCATCGTCGAGCGCGATGGAATACACGGTGCCATCGACGGGTCGGGCATCTTCGCCGAACAGCGGAACCGGGTCTTGCGGAAGCGTCCACAGCTCGGCCACCTCGGGGTCGGCCAGATCGACATTGATGGTTGCGACGGTCACGACGCCCGCGGCGCCACACGCGGGCAGGCTGGGCGCGCAGGCCGAAGTGGTGGCTCCGTCGGGGTTCGCGCGCCAGGAGTAGCTCCGCGTGATGGTGAACGTGGAGGTCGTGAGGCGATTGGTGTCCCAGTACAGCGCGTTTCCACCGTCCTCCCCGAAAGTGAGATTGGCGGACAGCGAGCAGGGGTCGCTGGCGTCGGGGTTAAAGAGACGATCAGTCGATGCATCGTTCGAGACGATGCACGCCATCAGGGTACACGATGCACCCCGTTCCGTGCAGGTGCAGGTGTTGCAGTCGCTCTTGAAGGTTTCGCCGACCGCGTAAGTGTGTCCGCCCTCGACGCAACCCTGTGGCGCAGCATCGGGCCCAGACGTCGCGCCGCCCGTGCCCGGCGTGCTCCCGCCGTTTCCGCCCAGTCCTAAGGTGGCGCCGCCCACGCCGGGAACGCCTCCGCTGGCTCCGCCGGTGCCCGCGGTGGCCCCGCCGGCGCCGCCTTTCGGTGGGGTGTCGAGATTGCTCTTTGAGCACGACGCCACGAGCATCGCCGAAAAGATTGTGATGGCCAGCGATCGACTGAACCTCGCATTCATCATGGTTGCTTCTCTGGCAAACGACATGCCAACCCCTCGCGACGGAGCTCCGTGCCCGATCACCGTCGAAGAGCCCGAAATGGACGCCCGGGCTGCGGACGGAAAACCAGAGAGGCATTCAGATTTCTGAGGAAGGCCGACACCGCAAGCGCCGCCCGCGCCAGAGGCGGATGCGGGCCGAGCAGAGAGATGTCCTACTCTGTCAGCCGAACTCCGGGTATGATTCCGCGGTGCCAGCCGGGCCCAACCATCAGCTGTGCGGGAAGAGCGGTGCGACCACGCACCGACGACACCTTCCCTTCTTTCCCAGCCTATGCCATTCGTAACTCGCAGGTTCAACACCGGGGAGCTCATCGCGCAGAAGTATCTGCTCCTGCACGTGCTCGGTCGCGGGGCGTCGGGAGAAGTATTTCGCGCACGTAACATCTTGGCCGGCAACGTGCTCGCGCTGAAGCTGCTGATCGAGGAAACCGGACACGACTCCGCGTCGGTGCAAAGGTTCTTCCGCGAGGGTCGCGCCATTAATCGCATCGGTCATCCCAACATCGTCTCAGTTTTCGACGCTGGCTACGCGGATGCGATCCCGTATATCGCGATGGAGTATCTCGCCGGCGAGTCGCTGGCACAGGTGCTGGAACGCATCCCCAAGCTGTCCTTCGCCAGCGTGGCTGCCATCATGCTGAAGGTACTTGATGCGCTGGCGGCGGCCCACAAGGCGGATATCGTCCATCGCGACCTCAAGCCGGCCAACATTTTCCTGCAGGCTTGCCGTGGTGCCGCGCCGACGGTGAAACTGCTCGACTTCGGCGTCGCCAAGATCCACGAGGATGGCCAATCGTCCATCAAGACCGAGTCGGGAATGATCCTGGGGACGCCCGACTACTTGTCACCAGAACAGATCGCGGGAGAAGGCGAGGTCGATGGTCGCGCCGATCTGTTCGCCGCGGGCTCGCTCATGTTCGAGCTGCTCACCGGGAAGCTCCCCTTTCACGGCCCGACCTTCGTGGCCACGACCTACCGAATCGCCCACGAACCCCCACCGTCGCTGGTCGCGGCCGGCGGACCCGACGATCCGGCCGTGGCGGAGCTCTTGCTGCGTGCGCTTTGCAAGAAGCCCGACGAGCGTTTCTCTTCGGCTGCGGAATTTGCGTACCACTTGGAAAAGATCGCGCCCGAGCCTTCCCTTCGCGAAGCAGACATGCGCGACCTCGACGTACATGCGCCGATCGGCTGGGAGAGCTGGAGTGTGCCAAGCGCCCTGACCCCGCCCATGGGGATCGAGGCCGTCCTGCCGGCAACGCACGGTGATACCTCGAAGCGGTTCCTTCCCGAGCCCAAAGTTACGGCCCACAGCTCTCCGCCTCGGAGCGAGACCCCGTCGCGCAAGCTCTCGCGCTCTTGGTCGGACCTGCCCATCGTGGGAAAGCGCCGTGGCAGCCAACCTGACCTCGGAAGCGTGCGTAGCGCTGTGCTTTGGGCGATGGACCGAGCGATCGCCACGCGCTACGGCAGCGACGTTCGCGAGGAAATAGTGAGTGCTCTGCCCCGCGAAACCCGAGACTTGCTTCGCGCGTCCCCCTCGCCTGAAGGGTGGTGCGGCCTTTCCCAAATTGCGGCGTACCTGCAAAGTAGCAACCACATCGCGGTCCACGACGACGGCGAACGTTGGCGCGCGCTCGGCTACGCCGGGGTCGAGACCGACCTGGCAACCCTACTGCGTTCGGTGCGCCACCAGGCCGACGGGTACGCAGCACTTCGCGCGGCGCTGCCCATTCTGGCGGGGCTGTTCGACTTTGGGCAGTGGAGCCTTGATGGTGTCCCCGAGGCCCTACGCGTCGAGGCCACTGGCTTTTTCCGGACGCCTCCGTCGTTGCACGATTGGCTTTCCGGCGTGATCGAGCATGCGGCGCGCTCGACCGGCCGTCCCTATCGGGTTGCCATCCGGAGGGGGACAGGCGATGCGGAAGACGCCCCTATCGAGTTCAGTGCGACCCTGCCCGGTTAGACGTTAGACCGACTGCCGGCGAATCACAGCCATCAGCGCCGAGACCGCAACACAGGTGGCGTACACATCGCCAGCATAGAAGAGGGCGGCCGGGGCGGGTGCGAGGCGAAACGCACCATTCGCGGACTGCGCGCCGAGCAGCCACCGGACTGCTCGGCCAAGTGCGCGCTGGCATTGGGGCGTCCTTGCGCCGGCGGCGACCAGGGTTCGAACGGCAAACCCAGTAGGAAGCGGACTGGGGCGGTCCGTAAACCCCTCAAAGCCCCATCCGCCCGTAGCGCCTTGCTGACCAAGGGTCGCCCGAACGACAGAGCTCCGCTCTTCGCCGATATGGGCCACCGCCAAGTGCGCCGGATAGTAAGGCGTCGCATAGAAAGCCGGGTGTGCGCGCCACAGCCCGTTGGGAGCAAGGGTTTCGAGCAGATGCGCCCGGCCCGAAGCGGCCAATCGGTGGCCGGCGCCCAGTGCGCCGATGGCCCAGGCCGTGACTGAGGGACCGGCCAGGTATGAATCGTAGCCGCCGCAGCCGGGCAGGATGAAGTTGGGCCAACGTCCGCCGGGCAGGGCATGCCGGACCAGGGTCGCGGCCAGACGGCTGCGCTGGCTGGGCAAGGCATGCCAGGCCGCCGAGCAGGTTTCGATGCACAGGCTCGGGTGTCCACTCCAGTAAGACAGTTCGCCTCGTCGCGAGATGCGGCCACAGACAAAGCGCTCGGCAGCCGGGTTGGATCTCCCCGCGGCAGAGAAAGCCAAGATGGCCTGGGTCGTGTGCCAAACGTCGGCGCCGCCCTTCAGTCGAAATGCCATCCGTCGTGACGGACGGGCCGACGTCAGCGCCGCGAGAGGATTCGCAATGACATCGTTGATGGCCCCGGAGGGGAGCTGGCAGGCCAAGAGGTAGGCAACCGCCCGATCGACCGCCGTGCGCACGGCGAGCGATGTGGCTCGGCCGAAATTAGAAAGGGAGCGTGACCCGCGGTCCCGCTCCCTCGGATGAAGGCGTGGAATTGTCAGCCCATCTCAGGGTGTACGCCGAAGCCCTCCGCCAGTTCGGACTGCAACTCCTCAAGGTTCGCCAGGAGCTTCACGGCCTTCTCGATCTGCGCCAAGCTGGCGTTTTCCAGTTGGTAGCCCGCAAGGGTTTTCCGGGCATCCTTCTTCAAGGCCGTCACGAACTTCTTGTCGGTCAACGCACGACCGATGATCTCTTGCACCTTCTTGGTATCCGCTCGCGAGATGTTCATTCCCTTTTTTGCCATCGTCCTCACTCCTTGCCGTCAGTCAATTGTTTGGGGGACGGCGATCGATGTCTACCAGCAGTGCCGCCGCAGAGCTACGCCTTTTCAGATAGCGCAAAGCGCAGTCGGAGGCCGAGGGCGCGGTCGTGGTGGTGACGAATTCTTTCGATGCGTTCGTCCGTGTAGCGGCCCATGCAGGCAATCCCCAAGGCCTCACCGAGGGGCTGTATCCGTCGGTGAAGCACGATGGCTTCCTCCAGAAAGTCTTCCAAGTGCGGATGTCCCAAGAGTGCCCTGCGCACGGCCCTCGGATCGCGACGACGCCGCTTGGGCAGGGTTTCTTCCACGGTGGCGATCAGATATGTGCGCATGCCCGCCACAAGGTCCCGTTCTACGCCGAGCACGTCGTTCACCAACCCGTAGGCTTGGCCGAGACGGTCGATCAGATTGTCGATAGCGCTCTTGCTGACGTTTGGGTCGCCGTCCGCCACCGCGTACAGGGGAATGCGAGCCAGGGCAACCTTGCGGGCGTGGCGCCGGAACAGCGCGGGCGAATAGGATGTTTGGCGCATCAGTTGCCGACGCTCGGCTTCGGTTTCGTTGCAATAGATTCGCCAGGCCTCGTGTGCGCGAGCCCAGAAACGATCCGAAAGGGACAAGCTTCGCAGACGCTCCCACGCCTCCAGGAAAAACATGTTGCCCAAGAGAAGCTGCGGCGGCTGGCCGCGGGTCTGTGGTTCGTCCACCACGTTGTCCTGGATGCGCGTGTGGAAATAGAGCAGCGCCGTGGCTTCCAGAAGGGCAGCCAGCTCGGGAGTATCGGTGCGGGCAGGCTTGCGGCGCCCTTCCGCCATCCAGATAGGCAAGTGGAGCAGCGGCGAAGCGTCGGGCGCAGAGTGATAACCACGCGGATCGGGCCCCAGGGTGGACAGCCATTCCCGCCCCAATTGTCGCAGGGCTGGAGGGTACGCGCGAATGCGGCGAACTATCCTGTCGACGATCGGTCCGAGGTGACGGCGGTTGGCCCGGTAGCAATTCACGGTGCGCCCGTTTCCGACCCTGAGGACGACAACGCATTCCCCAGCAGACCGTCTCGGTGGTCCATGCGGTACACCGCAGAGTCCAGGCGCATGGCATCGACCAATTCGGTCGGTAACCGATCCGCCCGGTAGACACCACGGACGGCGTCGTAGGCCGCGGCATTGATCAGGATGTCGGCATCCAGGTTGTGCGTCATAGCCCGCAGTCGAATCGAAAGGTTCGCCGCCTTGCCCACCACCGTGTATTCCATGCGCTCGCTGGACCCGATGTTACCGGCCACGACCAATCCCTGGGCTACTCCGATGCCGATGCGCAGGCGACGCTGCTCCTCGACGCGGCGGTTGGATTCGCGCACGGCCTCTTGCATTTCCAAGGCTGCACGAACCGCCGCACCCGCGGGATCGGGCATGTCGTGGGGAACGCCGAAAATGGCACTGATACCGCCCTCCGTGAACTTGTCCAAGGTCCCGCCGTGGCGAAAGACAATCTCGACCAGGATGGAATAGTGGTGGTTCAGGATTTCAACCAGCTCCTCGGGCGACAGCCGATCGGGCAGCCTCGGGAATTCCCGGATCTCGGTCGCCAGCACCACCGCCACCCTTCTTAGGCCGCCCAGGTGCAGGGCTTCGGGATGTTGCATGGCATGGTCGCGCACGTGCGGAGAAAGATACCGCCGATAGACATCCTGGTTTCTTTCCAAGTGGCGCTTTCGGACGGTGGCCTCGGCCGATTGCAACAAGAGTCGACGCGAGGTGTGCGACACCCACGCGGCGATCACGCCGGCCACCACGATGAACAGGATGTTCGTCACCTGGTCGTCAAGCCCGAGCGCTTGTTGGCTGTAGATGGAGGTTGGCGACAGAACCACCAGGTGTTTTAGCGCGCAGTAGACCAGAACGCCTGTCCGGTGCAGTCCGACCGTGAGCGCCGCGAACAAGGAAAGCCTCACGCTGTATTGCAACGCCGTGAGCATGCTGAACATCATGTAGAGCACGGTGGGAATCGAGCTCATCAGGACTTCATAGGCGCCTGACGGATTGTAGAGACTGGCGAGGGCGGTGACTGTGACACTAGTCGTGTCGACCGTGATCCCGAGGTATTGCAACCACACCGAGCCAATGCGTTTGCGAAGCAGCAGGAAGCCAACCACGGAAAAGATCAGATAGAACACGCCCATGGCCACGGTGATGTGGGTCGTTTTGGGCGAGTTCGAGCTTGCGACCTGCATCGCGCTGGAGATTCCCAACACCGCGAAAAGGATACGGATGATGAAGGTGTTGCGTTGTCCGCGGTGGATTTCGCTGTCGAGGATGACCTGAACCTCGGGAGGAAGATCGTCGAGGGCAGGTTGAGGGCGGGTGTTGGCCATGAACGCGTAACCTCGCGGCCGTCAGGGCGGCTCAAGGCTTTTCGCGTTGGACCCTGCCGCGCCCGCCGTTTGCTTGCAACACAAAAACGTGACGGCCCGCTACGCATCCGCGTCAACCGTGGAGGGAATGGCCGATGCCGGTCAAGTCAGCGCGACAGTGCCAACAGCTCCTCGGCGTCCACCACGCCCTTGTGGGTTTGGCAGTGAACGTGGATTCGACGCATGATGGTTTCAAGATTCAGGGTTGACGGATCCACGCCCAGGTTGCGGTAGACCGCACGCAAGGTGGCACGGCCCGAATGTTTGCCGACCACGATCTCCTCGCCGGCGCGGCCCACCGCCCTCGGCTCGAACGCCTGATAGGCACGCCCATTCCTTGCCAGGCCGGCACAATGAATGCCGGATTCGTGGCGGAAGACGTTGGCCCCGAGCACGGCCTTGCTAGGCGGAAGCGACCAGCCGGCAGCGGACATCACCAAGTCGCCCAGCCGCGCAAGCTGGCAGGTGGCAATCTTCGTGGACAGGGGCGAGCTGGTCTCCACGGCCATCACGACCTCTTCCAACGCCGCGTTGCCGGCGCGTTCGCCGATGCCCGCCACGGTCACGTCTACCGAGCCGGCCCCGGCTTCCAGCGCGACCACCGCGTTGGCCGTGGCCATGCCCAAATCGTCGTGCGCGTGAAAACCGATCTCCATCCCTCCGGCCCACCCGACGGCGCGCTCGATGAGGCGCATGGTCGCGCTTGGGGTGAGGATGCCGACGGTGTCCGCAAGACGTACGCGGTCGGCGCCGGCCGCGCGGGCCGACTTTATCATTCGTTGTAGAAAGGCAAGCCCGGTTCGACTGGCATCTTGCGCGCCGACGGAGACATACGAAAAGTTGCCTCGCGCGTACTCAACCAGCGTAGCAATCTCGGACAGAAGACGTTCTTCAGTCCACCCGAAGCAACTCATCAGAATTGGCGACGAGGGAAAGGACAGATGCACCGCCGATACCTCGCAATCCACTGCCGCGTCGATGTCTTCCCGGCGCGCCCGGCACCATGCGGTCAGCCGAACCTGCTCATCGAAGTCGAGCATTGCTCGAATATCTTCGACTTCCTCCTTCCCCATGGCGGGTGTTCCCACTTCAATCTCGGGAATGCCGGCCACAACCAGCGCCTTCGCAATGGCGTACTTTTCAGCGCGAGCGAACGAGACGCCCGCGGCCTGCTCGCCGTCGCGCAGAGTGGTGTCCACAAGCCACAGTCGGTCGTGCCTTCGTCGGATCATCCGCAACCTCCTCCGCCGCCGGCACAACCCGCGCCGCAGCCACGGAAGGTTCGCCGCAACGAGGGCGGGATCGGGGTACCGCCGTAGACCGAGGAAAGACCTTCTTCAATCATGCCTTCCATCTCGACGATCTCAACGCCCCTGCCGGTCAGCACGCGGCGAGGCGACGCGCCGACCCCGGTGGTCAGAAGGGCGCGACAGTCGCAGAGCAAGTCGGCAAGGTCGAGCCAGCGTTTGATACCGCTGCCCGAGTCGGGGGCAGCCCTTACCTCGACTGGCAAGAACACGCCATCCTCTTCGGCGAAGACGTGGAACGACTCGGCTTCACCCACGTGTTGGTTGACCAGCATCCCCTCCCGGGATGCCGCCGCCACATAGGGACGGTCCTTGCCGGGTCTGCTCGCGACGTACGAGAACTCTTTCGGATCCGGAACGTTGAGGGCCGCTTCGCCCACCAGGCCACACGCGTCGGCGCGGCAACGCGCACAGTGTTCCATTTGAGGCAAAGCCACGGACGCGTCCTGCCGAGCCTTGCGCATCATTTCACTACTCGGTGCGCCGAGCGATTCGAATGGCGTCCCAGCCACCGGAACCATCGCCATGGTATTCATAATATCCGCGCCCAGGGCGCCGGCCTGCTTTGCGACAGCGCCGATGTCGTCTTCGTTGACACCGGGAAGCACGATGGCGTTCACCTTCACCGCAATGCTCGTCCTGCGCAGCTCTTCAAGCGCTTGCATCTGCCGTGCGAGCAGAAGCTCGGATCCCTGAAGTCCGCGGTACACGGTGTTGCCCACGCGCACCCAGCGGTAAATCCGCGCACCGGTGGACGGATTCATTGTGTTGATGGTCAAGGTGACGTGACTAACCCGAAGTTCGACCAATTCGTCGATGTGTTCGACAATCCCGAGCCCGTTGCTCGCAACGCAGAGAAGGATGTTGGGGAACTCGGCCCGAACCAGGCGAAGCGTTTCCATGGTTTCGACAGGATTGGCGAACGGGTCGCCAGGCCCGGCGATGCCCACTACCGACAGATTCGGCAGCTTGACGTATACGGCCTTGAGATACGTCAAGGCCTGGAAAGGCGAAAGCAACGTGCTGGAAACGCCCGGACGAGTCTCGTTGGCACAATCAAAGGATCTGTCGCAGTAATTGCACTGTAGATTGCATCGTGGTGCCACCGGAAGGTGCACACGAGCCGCCTGCTTGTAGACGTCAGGATTGAAACATGGGTGATTCGTGACATCCAGCTTCGGCGCAAAAACGCGAAGTCCGTGGGGGCGTGTTGCTGTTTCGACCATCTCGCTCTCCTCGCCCTTACACCGATGCAAGACGCGGACCCAATTACAACACGGTCTTCACGCGATAGACGCCGCCAATCACTAGAAACTCGTCTTCGCCCTTGAGAATACTCTGCGGAAACAGTTGGCTGTAGAAGAAGATCTTGGCCAGCGGAACCCGCGTTCCCCACACCGTCGAGCCGAACTCGAAGGCACGTTCGGCGTCGGGCGTGAACGAGCTGAGATTGTTGAGACGGACGATTCGCTCGCGCGGCGAGATCGTTTCGAGCGTGTGATAGTCGTCTGGGTCGTGGGTGCCACGGTAGAGGTCAAGCCAGGTTTGCCCGGGGTAGGCTTTGACAAGCTCGTACTGACAATACGTGTAGACAAGATCGAGCTGGGAGTTGATGGCGTTGCTGCCGGCCATGCCCTTCATACGGTCTACGGCAAAGGCGAGCTGTTCGTCGTCGCTCTGGGGTGAAAACTTCCCGCGATGGAAAGTCGGTCGCAGCCCGATTCTGCTCTCGACCCAAGCCTTCAGCACCGCCCCCTCGATGGAATTCGAATCCACGCCCCAACCACGCAGGTAGCGCACGTAGGTGTTGCGTAAGCTGCGCCTTGCACTATTGGTGTGGTCGTGGCCGGCCTCGTTGAGATGGAATTTGCTTGCCAGGTAGGCATTGAACGCCTCGGTGCGCTCGTGCCGGTCGGCGAACGTGTCGAGGTAACGAAGAAGCCCGTTCGCGCTGTCGGCGACAGTCTGAAGCTCGAAGCGCTCGGGGCGCTCGTTGAAGGCCTGGCTGCCGATGTAAGAGGCCGGCAGATCGCACAGATTCCAGGTCAGGGTCCAACCCTTATCCGCCATCACGCCCCATTCTGTTGTCGGGAGGAGACACGGTTATCGGGTGCCCATTCGCCAAGGGCGATCGGTCCACGAGCTGTTCGGAGAGGCAGGCCAATTCCTCGCGCACACCTGGATCCAACTTGCGTAGCCAATCGCGCGGAATGCCGTCAGGACCGTAGTAGGCGCCCGCGATGGCCCCCACGATGGCGCCAGTGGTGTCCGCGTCTCCACCGTGATTCACGGTGGCCACTACGCACTCCTCAAACGACGACGTGGCGAACAGAAAGTGCAACACGGTTTGCATGGTGTCCACCACGTAAGCCGTTGCCAATCCATGGTAGGGCTGATAGCGAAACTTCGGGAACCTCGCCGCTGCATCGTCGGCCTGGCAGCGCAAACGGTCCATGGAATGTCCGAGCAGCGCGAGCTGAATCAGTCGGCCGATTAGGACCGACGCTGCATCCGACAGGGCGTGGTGATGTGTGATGTGCGCTTGGCCGATGGCCATCGCTTCAAGCAACTTTTCGTCGGCCAACGCGCCCACGGCCACGGGTGCCATGCGCATCGCGGCTCCGTTTCCTGCGTCGCCCTCGTTGGGGGGACCAAACACCGTCCCCTGATTGATGAACCTGGCGATGCCACGGCGACAGGTATTGCCCACGTCGGGCGGCTTCGACCGATACCAAGCGACAAAGCGGCGCGCGATATCTTCGGGGCAGTAGCCCACCGCCACCAGCGAACGCGCGATGCAAATGGACATTTGCGTGTCATCGGTGACCTGCCCGGGATCAAGTCCCAGCCAACCGCCCCCGACCATCCTCCGATGAACGCCATACTTGGCGGCAATCTCGCCTGCAGTCATGAACTCAACGGTCGCCCCCAAGGCGTCCCCCACCGCGAGTCCCAGCAGACTCGCGCGTGCCCGCGCACGAACGTCGGGCAGATGCGCGAGGTACTCGAAAGGTGGAGCCATCTACAAGTATGAAAATCCCACAGGCGAGGCCGCCTGCTTGGCTTCCAGTAAGGTATTCACGACCGCATCGAAGAATTGCATGGTCCCGCGGTAACCGACCAGAAGAAGTCGCCCCGCTCCGATGCGGTCGTGAACCGGAAAGCCTGCCCGCACGAGCGGCACGCCCAGCGCCCTAGCCATCCTGTAGCCCTTGCTGCTCCCGATGAGCAGGTCGAGCTTGAGCCTGCCGCACGCGTCTTCGATTGCGCCGTAGTGCGAGTCTTCAAGGACGACTCTCTCGTCGTCGGCGGGCAACGATTGGAGTGCCAATCGGAGCGCTCGATTGCGCGCCCCCGTAGCGCAGAGGACCGGCCGAGCGCCGATCTCGGCCAGAAATCCCGCGATTCCGGCAACCAGCTCGGGATCGCCAAACACGCCCACGCGCTGGCCGAACACATACTTGTGCCCGTCAGCGTAGGCGTCAAGCAATCGCCCGCGTTCGTGTGCGAGCCAGGCCGGCGTATCGCTTCCCGACCACTCGCCGAAAGCGTCGCACATGGCATCCGTCGCCCGAATCCCGATCGGCAGCCCGAGCACACGCGCGGTCGAGCCGCGCTTGGTGAGGACAGCGCTCGGGCGAGGTGCGATACCTGTCAGAGTTAGGTCGAGGGTGCCGACGGATCTCGGCATCTCGGCAATCTCGTCGATCGACGTGCCACCGTCGGCCAGCGGCTTGTAGTGGTCCAAGATGACGCCGTCGAGGGTGTCCGAGTAGTCGGGCAGGATGGTGGCGTCCAGGCCGAACCCCTGCACGATCTCGCGCAAGTGGCGCAGATCCGCTGGCGAAACAATGGGCGGAAGAACGTTGATTGTCTTCTTCTTCGGGTCGCCGCCTGCGACCGCGAGCTTTTCCAGCAGAGCCCCGACCATGACGTGGAAGCCTTCGACGTGTCCGTCCTTGAAGCTGGGGGTCGACGCCCAGACCACGGCCCCATGGTCGGGGTGCTTCTCGGCATAACTGCCAAGTAATCGCTCGACGTCCTCACCAATGGTTTCGGCCACACACGTGGTGGCCACCGTAACCAGGCTCGGCTGGTACTGCCGGGCAATATTTTCCAGCGCGCGGTGCAGGTTCGCCTCGCCGCCGAACACGGTCTGCGATTCGCCGAAGCTCGACGACGCGACATCCATCGGCTCGCGAAAGTGACTGATGAGGTAGCGACGAATGTAGGTCGCGCAGCCCTGGCCGCCGTGGAGCAGCGGAACGGCTCCGCGAACGCCCGCGCTGGCCAGCGCGGCGCCCAGTGGAGCGCACAGCGTGCATGGATTGACCGTGGTCTGCGCTCGGGCCCCGTCAGGCAGCTTGATGGCGTGGGCACAGCTCATGGCGTCTCCGTTCCCGTCGCCAGTGGCCTTTCGGCCCGTTGCGCGCGTCTTGGCATCAGCGACCAGACCGGGGACGTGGCGGTGGCGTGCACCTCACGGGCGAAGGCCACGGCGCCCTCGAACCCTGCCAGCGGAATCTTGCGTTCATGATTGTGGTCGCAGAAGCCCAGACCCAGCTTGTACGCAATAGGCCTCTCCTTCACGCCGCCGATGAACACGTCCACGTCTTGCTCGACGAGAAAGTTGGCCAGCTCGAGCGAGTTCGTGTCGTCCACGATGATCGTGTCTTCGTCGCAGACCCGCTGCAATTCCCGATATTCCTCCTGGTCGCCAGTCTGGGTTCCCGCCAGGGCCACCGTCACCCCAAGCTGCCGCAAAGCGCGCACCAGAGAAAACGCCTTGAAGGCGCCGCCCACATACAGCCCGGCCCGCTTCCCTTGCAAGCCTTGTCTGTAGCGTTTGAGCTCGGGCATGACCTTGGCGATCTCGTCGCGAACCAGCGCTTGCGTCCGCGCCCTTACCTCGGCGCTGCCGAGTTTCTCCGCAACTTCGTACAGAGCATGTGCGGTGTCTTCAATACCAAAGAAGGAAACTCGGATGAATGGAATGCCGTACCTTTCCTGCATCGCTTTCGCCAGCGGTGTCATCGATCCCGCGCATTGGACGACGTTCAGCCGGGCGCCGTGGGCGCGACGAATCTCATCGACACGACCGTCGCCGGTGAGCACCGACACCACCGCAACGCCCATACGCGAAAGGTAGTTCTTGATAATCCAACTTTCGCCCGCCACGTTGAAATCGCCCAGTAGATTGATCGATAGCGGCCCCACGTCACTTGCGTCGGCGGTTCCGATCAACTGGAGGAGCGCCCTGGTCGCCGCGCTGTAGCCGTCGCGCTTGGTGCCACGAAAACCTTCCGCCATTACCGGGATGACAGGAATGCCGACGTCGGTCTCGACCCGCTTGCACACCGCCGGCACATCGTCGCCGATGACGCCCACCACGCAGGTGGCATACACGAATGCGGCCTTCGGTGAATAGCGCGAAATCAGGTCACGAAGCGAGGACTCCAGCCGCGCCTCGCCGCCCAGCACGACGTCGCGCTCGCGCAAATCGGTCGAACAACTGATTCTATGCAGCTCCGGCCCCGACGACAAGGCGCCGCGAATATCCCACGTGTACGCCGCACAGCCGATGGGCCCATGCACCAAGTGCAGGGCATCGGCGATGGGGTAGAGAACGACGCGCGAACCGCAGAAGGTGCAGGCGCGCTGGCTGACCGAGCCCGCCACGCTCGCCCGGTTGCAGTCGAGCACGACGGTCGAGCCCTTGCGAGTCCTCGCGACCTGCCCTTCCCGTTCGTCCAGAATCTTGAACGCCATGGTTCGCCTCTTCTTAGCCAGTGGGCCGCGGCCTGATGTTGACCAACGCGGGCACCCTCTTCCTGACAAAGGGCTCGACGGCGGCGTCGCTGTCGGCGAAGGCATCGTGGGCGTCGCGCAGCGCCTTGGCGTACAGAACCCGGCGCTGCTCGTCGGTTTGGGGAGGCGGGCGACGCCGATCCACTTCCGCCATCGCCTCCCCGAACCGCTTCAAGATGTGCAGCCGGTGCACGCGCAGCACGCTGGGCTGGTAGATCTCTCCCAACAGGGCGAAGAGGTCTTCTGCCGCCTCCATCCGTGCGATTTCTTCCGTTAGCATCGAGCCGCCTAAGCCATCAGGGGTTCGAAACTGAAGGCCTTCTTGGTACATGTTCGGCCACACGCTTCGCAACCGATGCAATTGTCTGGGTTCTTGACCGAGGCGAACATCTTCGCAGATTCCTCTTCGTCGATTTCCTTCGGAGCAAGCACGTCGTGGGCACAGATCTTCATGCAGCGCCCGCAGCCGATGCACTTGTTGTCGTCAACGGACTTTACGAACTTGGGCGTCCATTCTTGTCGTCCTCGGGTCATTCCAGTGATGTAGGACATCGCTCGATTCCTTTCCGGCTTCTTACTCTTCCGTCGTTTCCACAAATCGTCGCTTTGGTTCCATCCCCATCGCCTTGGCCAGCCAAGGCGGTGCATCGCCCCGCAGCACGTTCTGCAGTTTCTCGACCAATTCCTCGATGGGCACCTCGCCGCTGGTCTTCATGGGGTGAATGTGTCGGGCCACCAGCTTGGCTGCGGCAGGCCCGCCAATCTCCACGCTGCAGGCAATCGCGCATCCTTCGAGCGCCCGCGCCTTGGCAAGAATGTGATCCTCATTCTCCAGGTCACGCGGTGGCTGTTCGATCCGCCCGATGCACTCTGCGCTGGTTAACTGAATCTCCCAGACGTGAAACCGCGTCGCTTGTCCGAAGTGCTGATTGACTTGCAGCCCGTCGCTGCTGGCAAAGGCGACCTTCATGACCGGCTACCTCATCATCTCGAAGTGCTTGTCGTCGCAGGTCTCGTCGGTGATGTCGAGGAACCTGTTGCAAATCTCGGCCACCATGTTGATCACGCCCTGATACCCGACCAGCGGTCGACGGTGCAGGCTGACCCGGTCGAAGATCGGGAATCCGAAGCGGAAGAGTGGGATCTTCGCGTCGCGTGCGATGAACTTGCCGTGGGTGTCGCCGATGATCGCGTCCACCGGATCGGTCATCACCAGAGAGCGCAAGTGCCACAAGTCACGATTCATATAGATCTTGCCAGTCTTGCCGTACGGTGACGCATCCAGGAGCGCCTGCAGCTCGCGATCGAGCTTCTTCGAGCCCTTGGAGCAGAGGACATGATGAGGAACCGCCCCCATCTCCAAGAGGAACGAGACGTAGCCCAAGAGGTAGTCGGAATCGCCGTAGACCGCGAACTTGCGCCCGTGCATGTACTGCTGCGCATCGGTCATAGCGTCCACAGCGCGCCCACGTTCGGCCTTGAACATCGCCGGAACATCCTTGCCGAATGCCTCGCCGAGCTTCATCAGAAACGCGTCGGTCTTGGCGATACCCATCGGCATCGGCATGGACACGTGCTCGCCGGCGTACTGTTCCTTGATCCAGGTAAACGTCTTCGAGGTGGCAAAGGGCGCCACGGTCAAGGTGACCTTGCCATTGATCGAGTCGCCGGCCTCCGCCAGATTGGTGCCCCCGGGATAGATCCTGTACGTGCCGTCGTTCGGGGAATCGAAGGTTTCGCTGATGTCCGCCAGAAAGGTGTACGGAATCCCGAAGGCTTCGAAGATCCGTTTGTACTCGCGATAGTTGCCCGTGTTGGCGTCGAACCCAGCGATGAAGTTAAGCTTCCCGGTGCAGCGACCTTCCACCGATTTGTTGTCGGTCAGCGTTTGCAAGATCGACATCAGCATCGAGTCGTAGCCGTGCACGTGCGACCCGCTGAATGACGGCGTGTTGGCGTATGGGATTAGGAAGTCTTTCGGAATGTGTCCCTTTTGGCGGGCATTGCCGATAAACGCAGTCAAGTCGTCGCCGATGACCTCCGGCATGCACGACGTGAACACCGCGATCATCTTCGGCTTGTAGAGCGTGTATGCATTCTCCAAGCCCTCGTGCAGGTTGTTCTGGCCGCCAAACACGGCACCGTCCTCGGTCATCGCGTCGGATACCGCGGGCGCCGGCTCGCGAAAGTGGCGATTGAGAGTCGAGCGATAATACGAGGCGCACCCTTGCGAGCCGTGCACGAAGGGAAGCGTGTCCGCGAAGCCGTGAGCCGCGAGCTGCGCGCCCAACGGCTGGCACGCGTGGGACGGATTGATGACCAACGCTTGGCGGGCAAAGTTCTTTTCCCTGTACTCCTGGGTATTGATCCACGCAGAGACCCGCTTTTCGTCTTCGAGCGTGATTTCGGTGACCTTCTTGACCGCAAGTCCGAGATCGTTTGCCATGACTTATCTCCAGTCCGCTAAAACGGGGCCTTGACGAGCTTCCAGGTCGGGCTATTGATAGCCATGTCGATGTCGCGAGCGAACACCGGGAAGCCATTGTAAGCGTGGTAAGGACCCGAGTAGTCCCAGCTATGCATCTGCCTGAACGGCACCCCCATCTTCTGAAACACGTACTTTTCCTTGATGCCGCTGCCGACCAGGTCGGGCTTCAGGGTGTGAACGAATTGCTCCAGCTCGAATTCGCTGGCGTCATCGTACAGCACGGTGGCCTCGGGCATCTCGGGCGTGGTGCGCTCGTAATCGTCGGAGTGAGCAAACTCGTAGCCCGATCCGATGACGTGCATGCCGAGATCCTCGTAGGCGCCCACCGTGTGGCGCGGGCGAAGGCCACCGACGTACAGCATGACTCTTTTGCCTTCGAGTCGGGGACGGTATTCGTCGACCACCTTCTGCATTATCGGGTCGTACTTGGCGATCACGTCCTCGACCTTGTTCTTGATCACGTCGTCGAAGCGCTCGGCCAGCTTGCGCAGGCTCTCGCGGATCTTGGTCGGACCGAAGAAGTTGAGCTCCAGCCACGGGATGCTGTACTTCTCCTCCATCACCCTGGCCATGTAGTTCATGGAGCGGTAGCAGTGGATAACCGCGAGCTTCACCTGGTGCGTGGCCGCGATGTGCTCCATCTGGCCGTCGCCGGTCCAGGTCGCCTTGACATTGAAGCCGCACTCTTCGAGCAGGGGCTTCACCGACCAGACGTCACCGCCGATGTTGTAATCGCCGATAAGCGCGATGTCGTAGGGCCCCGCCGGCTCCGCGAATTCGCGCGTCTCGATGATGTAGTCGCGGATGGTGTCGTTCGAGATGTGGTGCCCGAGCGATTGCGAGACACCGCGAAAGCCTTCGCAGTTGCAAGGAATGATGGGCATGTCGAGCTCTACCGACATCTTCTTTGCAACCGCATTGATGTCGTCCCCGATGAGACCGACCGGGCACTCGGACAGAACCGAGATGCCCTTGGCGAGCGGGAACAGGTCCTTGGTTTCCTTAAGAAGCGTGGCCAGTTTTTTGTCGCCGCCGTAGACGATGTCCTTTTCCTGGAAATCCGATGTGGCTTGCAGGGCGAAGTTCGATACGCCATTGATGCCGGACATTAGGTTTCGTCGCGTCCCCCACGAATACCAGCCGCAGCCGACGGGCCCGTGCGAGACATGCACCATGTCGCGAATTGGCCCCCACACCACGCCTTTCGCCCCTGCATAGGCGCAACCTCGCGCGCTCATCACACCCGGAATTGTCTTGCGATTCGACTTCACGCACGGCCCGCCCGACTGTGGATCATTGGGCGCCAGGTGTGGCGCTCGCTTGGTACGACCCTTTTCGGGGTAGGCGGCGAGTGCCTTGTCGATCATCGACTGCGTCGACTCTTTCGTAATGCCGTCGACCTTCTTTACGACCAAACCTGACATGTGTTGCTCCTCGTTGTGCTGACGGTGGCTGTTGACTCTCGCTTCAGGCCGGACAGACGGCAGTGGTCGCCGCCTCGGTCTTGCCAACGTTGGGATCATCGTCGCTGATGATGCCGTACTGCATGAGCAGGTCTTCCAGCTCTTCCATGGCCAAAGGCTTGGGGATGACCATCATCTTGTTGTCGACGATCTTCTGCGCCAGCGTGCGATACTCGTCCGCTTGCTTGTGCTGCGGCGAATACTCGATGACGGTCATGCGCCGGAGCTCGGCTCGTTGCACCTCGTTGTCACGGGGAACGAAGTGAATCATCTGCGTGCCAAGACGTTTGGCCAACGCATCGATCAGCTCATATTCCTTGTCCGTATTGCGCGAGTTGCAGATAAGGCCACCCAGTCGAACCTTGCCGGAGGTCGCGTACTTCAGAATGCCCTTCGAGATGTTGTTGGCCGCATACATGGCCATCATTTCGCCGGAGCAGACGATGTAGATCTCCTGCGCCTTGTTCTCGCGGATGGGCATGGCGAACCCGCCGCACACCACGTCGCCGAGCACGTCGTAGAAGACGAAGTCGAGATCCGGTGTGTAGGCGCCTTCCGCCTCCAGGAAATTGATAGCGGTGATGACGCCGCGGCCGGCACATCCGACGCCCGGCTCCGGGCCGCCCGACTCGACACACTTGACGCCGCCGTAGCCAAGCTTGAGGACGTCGGACAATTCCAGGTCCTCGACGGTGCCCCGCTCCCGAATCATGTCCATAACCGTGCTCTGCGCCTTCGAGTGCAACATCAGACGGGTCGAGTCGGCCTTCGGGTCGCATCCGACAATCATGACCTTCTTGCCGAGAGCCACGAGCCCCGCGACGGTGTTCTGCGTGGTGGTCGACTTGCCGATGCCGCCTTTGCCGTAAATTGCGATTTGCCTCATTGTGTCCTTCCTATGTCGTTTCGTTGATTCGAAGCTCGCTTTGCACTTCGCAGTCACTGCAACCACGGTGCCAGCTCGAAAATGGCGGAATTGCGCCGCCGCAATCACTGTGTCTTCGACAAAAACCGCGAATGTCGACGGGATTTCCGTCGAGATTGTCGATAGCGGCAGCGCCTACTTGGCCGAGCCGCGGCTGCGGTGGCCGGGGGCCAGAAGGCCGAGGTCGATGCCGAACTTCTGGATCTTGTAGCGAACCATGCGCTCGCTTACGCCCAGCTCGCGGCCCGCAGCGCTGACGTTGCTGCCCGAACGTTTGAGCGCGTCCACCAGCATGTCGCGCTCCAGTTGCGCGACGTTGGCTTTCAGCGAGCCGTCGACGTTGGCCGGCAATGCGGTGGGCATCTGCAGCGTCGGCGGCAGGTCGCGGCCGTGGATCACGCCGTCACGACACAGCAGCACCGCATGCTCCATGCAGTTCTCTAGCTCTCGGATGTTTCCCGGCCAGTGGTAGGCAACCAACATGTTGATGGCGGTGGTTGCGATTCGCCGGACCGGCTTCTGCATCTTGGCCGCGAATTTCTGGCTGAAGTGGTTTGCCAGCGCCAGAATATCGTCCTTTCGCTCCCGCAGCGGCGGCAGTGGCAAAGGGAACACGTTGATTCGGTAGTACAGATCGGCGCGAAAGCGTCCGTCCTTCATCAACGTCTCCAGGTCGCGATTGGTCGCCGCCAGCAGGCGCACGTTCACCCGCACCGTCTTGTTGCTCCCGACGCGCTCGAACTCCCGCTCCTGAATGGTGCGCAGCAGCTTCACCTGGACCGCTGGCGAAAAGTCGCCAATCTCGTCGAGAAACAGGGTTCCGCCATCCGCCTCCTCGAAGCGTCCCGCGCGTGCCGACAGCGCCGAGGTGAAAGCGCCCTTCTCATGCCCGAACAGCTCGCTTTCCAACAGCCCTTCGCTCAGCGCCGAGCAGTTCACCTTCACGAACGGCGCGCGCGAGCGGTTGCTGAGATAGTGAATCGCCGCTGCCACAAGCTCCTTGCCGGTCCCTGATTCGCCTCGAATCAGCACCGTGGTATCGGCCTCGGCCACCTGGTGAATACGTGAATAGACCGCGCGTATTGGCGCCGAGTCTCCGACCATGTTCTCGGGCCGCGTTGCGGTTTGAAGCTCCGAGATAAGACGCTTGCGCTCATCCTCGAGCGCTGCGGTCTCCGCCCGAAGCTCGCGCCGCCGCTTGATATCGTTCGCGATCAACCCGGCGACCACGCCCAGCACCCGTTCGGCATCTTGCAAGAGGTCCATGTCGCGCCTGGGCAAGTCCACCGACAGTGTGCCTACGATTTCCTTGCCGATCGACACCGGGACCGCGATGAAGCTCCAACCCTTCGGGTCAATCGCCCCGCCCTTGCGACGATGAACGCGGTCTTGAAAGCGCGGCTCGTCCTCGATGCTGGGAATGATGAGCGATTGACCTGTCTCCACGACCCGGCCAAGAACCCCCTCACCGCGCCGGTAGCGTGCACCCTCGCGCGGATGGGTTTCCGAGCCTCGCAAGGCCTCGACGTAGAGCTCGCTGCCGTCGGGCGAGAGCAGCATCACGGTCGCGCGCCTCATCTCCAGTCGCTCTTCCAGCACGCGCAGAATCTCTCGCAGCATGTCTTCTTGCGAGGACGTGGAGGCCAGCGTAGCCGCCACGGCCGCAAGAGCGTCGAGGGATTGAACGTGCCTGCGCGATCCAGCGCGGCACATCTGACAACTATCGTTGGCTGGTCGAAGTAGAAATTCCCCGGGGAAAGCCATCATTCCAACGTGAGTGTCAGGGGGCGCACATGCGGCTTGCGTCCCAGATGAAGCCGCAGCGGCTGCATCGCCGACACGGAAAACCCGTGCCTGACGTAAAGCCGGCGCGCGCCGGCGTTGTCCGCATCGGTGAGCAGCGTGATGCGCGCCAGTCCTTTCCGGCGCGCCCAGTCCACCACCGCCCGCAAGAGGCGGGTTCCAAGTCCCCTTCCTCGTTGGTCGGGGCGAACCACCAGGTCCTCCAACCACGCCACCTTTCCGCCCTCGGCTGTGCTTATCGTGAAGAGCAGGCTGACCATCCCCAGAACCGTCTCGCCCCGGGTGATCACGAACAATTGACCGACCGAAGGCTGCGCCAGAATCAGCTCAAGCGCGCGGCGCTGCTTGGCGGCCGAAGGGGAGAAATCCGACTCTTGCTTGAACAAGCTCGCGAGCAATCGGGCCATCGCGTCCAGGTCAGCCAGGCGGGCCTCCCGGACCCGGAGAAGTTGCTGGGGCCGCAAGGGAACCTGCGATCGGCCGGGCTTTTCTAGTCTTGCTTCCATCACCCGATCGGTTGTATCCGCGATTGTGTTATCTCGATGTTTCGCCGCGGTGAATGTTTCGTCTCCAATCCCCAGTTAATGGGCGCCGAGGGCCAGGAGTCACGACAAAGAACAGCAAGTTTCCACTGTGTATCGTAGTGGGAAAAGCGTCGCAAACTTCGGCCACCCCCTATTGCGTGCTATCGCGCAACTTGCTTCTCTAGGGGTGCACCCAATGGTTCTTCAATTTTGAACAGGAGAAATCAATGCGACTTTCGTCCACGGTAGTTGTGCTCTGTTCGGTGTTTCCCATGCTGGCCAATGCCCAGACGCCGGAGGGCCCCGCGCCTGCAGCTCCACCCGCAGCGCCGGCAGCTCCTGCAGAACCAATGCCGGCCCCCGCTGCTGCACCCGCCGCCGCGGTGGCTGCGCCCGCACCCGCCGCCGTGCCCGCGCCGACGCCGCCGCCCATCGCGTTCGGCTGGGAAGCGCTCGTGGACGCGTACTACATGTACAACTTTACCGGCGACCCCAAGACTCAAGCGCCCAGGGGCAGGCAATTCGACACGACGGCGAACAACTTCGCACTCAATTACGCCAAGCTGGGCGTCCACGCCGATACCGATTGGGTGACCTTCCGGATGGACTTGGGCGCCGGTCACACGGCGGCGATCATCAATGCGTCCAGCGGCTCAGCATCCGCTCCGGGCAGCACAACGGCATCCACTGACACCTTTTCGATGTACGGCAACGACTTCCTGGTGCAGCAAGCCTTTGCCGAGGTGAAGCCCCATCCGATGGTTTCTATCGATGCCGGCCGCTTCGTCACCTCGGCCAGCGCCGAGGTCATCGAATCCAACAAGAACTGGCTCTACAGCCGTTCGCTCCTCTTCACCGGCGTTCCCCTGCTGCACACCGGTCTGCGGGTCAATATCACCCCTATTGGCACCATCGCGGCCCCTGAGCTCTTGGTCTCGATTCAGTTGGTCAACGGCTGGAACAACGATCCTGATATCAACTCCGACAAGACCTTCGGCGCCAACGTCACCTATACCCCGGCCAACCAGGGCATGACCGCATCGTTAACCACGTACATCGGGAAGGAAGCTCCGGGCGCCGACACCACCGCATTGCTCGACGCCGTATTCCTGAAGGACATCGGCGCAGTCTCGGTGGGCGGCAACGTCGACTACTTGAAGACCGGCAGCGCCTGGTGGTCGGGGATCGCCGGCATGGGGCGCTATACCATCAACGACTGGTTCAACGTGGCCGCCCGGCTCGAGTATCTTTACAGCAAGAACCAGGGTTACGGCGGAACGGGCGCCTCGGGACTCTTGCCCACCCTTGACGTCGCCTCCTCGGCTTCGCTCTATGAAATCACGGGCCAGGGTGCGTGGACCGTGAACAAGCACTATGAGCTCCGGTTGGAAATTCGGGCCGACCTGTCGAACAAGGACGTGTTCATCAAGGGCACGGACGCTCGCAAGAACCAGGTTACTGGCCTGCTCGCGGCCTTGGCCTACTTCTAGGCCGTTACTATCATTTCACCTCTGCGAAACCTCCCGGCAACCTGATTCGAGGAATGCTCTAGCCCATGAAACGCATCGAAGCGATCATCAAGTCGTTCAAGCTCGACGAGGTCAAGGATCGCCTCTTTCAGATCGGCGCCCGGGGCATGACTGTGTCAGAGGTTCGAGGGTTCGGCCGCACCGGCGGAAAACGCGAAGTCTACCGTGGGTCGACCTACACGGTGGACTTCGTGCCCAAGGTGAGAATTCAAATCGTCGTGGATGACGAGATGGTCCATCCCGTCGTCGAAGGCATCATTGCCGCAGCCCGCACGGGCGAGATTGGCGACGGCAAGATCTTCATCTCGCCCGTGGCAGACGCGATCCGCATCCGGACCGGTGAACGAGGTCCAGAGGCTGTCTGACCGTCCGCACAACCTGGTCTACGCACGCCATGCCGGGAGACAACGAAGTCACCTCCAAAGATCCGAATTCCCCTCGCGCAACACGTAGACGCGACGACGCCTCCCGTTTCATCGCGCGCTTCGAAGCGCTGACGGGTTTCCGTGTCAGCTCGACCAGTGCCGAAGGTTTGCCGCGCGAGTTCTTGGCTCGCGCCGTGACTGCGCCCGACAAGCTGGTAAGCCAGTACGGCTACGAGTTCGAGCCGCGTACCCACAACGCCCTTTGTCGCTTCGAGCCCGGCCGCAATGGCGACCACTGGACCTTTGGCCGCCTGCTTGAAATCCGGGGTTTCGGCGTGTTCTCGCTACTCGACCTTTTGGAAGTGTTGGCAAAGCACGGGATCTCTTGCCGCGCGTGACGGCCCCCCCTAGCGACGCTTCCGCTTGACGGCGCCTTCGCGGCAACGGAGGCTCTTGCGGCGATGGACCTTTTCGACCGCGCGCAGGACAAACGCTCCGACGGGAGCGCCGGCGAGACCCTGGAGGGGACCATCGAGCGCATCGTGTTTTCGGGCAGCGGCGGCGAGTTCACGGTGGCGCGGCTCAAGGTGGGCGCGCTCACCGATCCGGTGACCGTGGTCGGCAACTTGTTCGGCTTGCCGGTGGGCGCGCATCTGCGCATGACCGGCGGCTACGAGGACAATCCCCGCTTCGGGCGCCAGTTTCGTGTCGCCTCGTATTCCGAGATCGCGCCACGCACCGTGAACGCGATCAAGCGCTACCTGGGCGCGGGGCTCATCAAGGGCATCGGGCCGGAGTTCGCGAGCCGCATCGTCGAGCGTTTTGGGGACAAGACCCTCGAGATCCTCGACCAGAATCCCGACCGGATTCGCGAAGTCCCGGGCATCGGCGCCACGCGAGCGGTAGCCATCAAGAAGACGTGGGCGGAAAAGCGCGGCCAGCGCGAGGTGATGGTGTTCCTGCAGGGCTACGGCGTGTCGCCGGCCCTCGCGGCGCGCATCTACAAGCGCTACGGCGCCCAGGCAGTGGCGCGGGTGCGCGAAAATCCCTACCGGCTGGCGTTCGATGTGTGGGGCATCGGATTTCTGTCCGCGGATCGCCTGGCGATGTCGCTCGGCATCGGCAAAGACAACGACGTGCGGATCGAGGCGGGCGTGCGCCACGTGCTGGAAGAATCCGGCGGCCAGGGACACGTGTACCTGCCGCGCCAGCGCCTGGTCGACGAAGCGGGCCAGCGCCTGGACCTCGAACCGGACAAGATCGAGGCTGCGGTGGATCGGTTGGCCCGACGAGGCGACATCGCGGTGGAGCACACCGAAGACGGGGAAGCGATCTTTGAAACCGCACTCTGGCGAGCGGAGATCGCCGCGGCCCAGGGACTGCGCCGGCTCTTGCGTGCCCCCAAGCGACCCTTGCCCGTGGATGCGAACCGCGCGGTCGCCGACTACGAAAACGCCGCGGGCATCACCCTCGCGCCCCGCCAGGCGGAGGCGGTACGCCGGGCCCTGGCTGAACCGCTGCTTGTCATCACGGGCGGGCCCGGCGTCGGCAAGACCACCATCGTGCGCGGGATCGTTTCGACCTTCCTGCGCTGCCGGCAGCGCGTAGCCCTGGCCGCCCCCACCGGCCGCGCGGCCAAACGCTTGCAGGAATCCACCGGGCAGCCGGCCGCGACCTTGCACCGATTGCTCGAATGGCGACCCGCCGAGGGCATGTTCGGCCGCAACCAACATAATCCGCTGGACGCGGATCTGCTGGTGGTCGACGAGGCGTCGATGATCGACGTTCGCTTGTGCGCCGACCTGCTTGCTGCGCTGACCGACGGCACGCGCCTTTTGCTGGTGGGTGATCAGGACCAGCTTCCTTCGGTGGGACCGGGGATGGTTCTACGTGACATCATCGCTTCGGGTGCGGTGCCCGTGGTCAGGCTCGACGAGATCTACCGGCAGGCGGCAGAGAGCCTCATTGTCACCAACGCCCACCGCATCCACGACGGAGAGCTGCCCGACCTGGGCGAAGCGCCGGCCCAGGGGCGAGAGGCAGATCGGCGCGACTTCTTCTTTCTCGACGGAGAAGATCCGGCGACCGCGGCCCAGCTCATCCGCGACCTGGTGGTCACGCGGCTTCCCCGCCGTTACGGCCTTTCACCCTTCGATATCCAGGTACTGACGCCCATGCACCGGGGCGAGCTTGGCGCGAGCAACCTGAACACCGTCCTGCAGGATGCTCTTTCCGCCGGCGCCGACGAGCTGCAAGTGGGCGGCCGGCGCTTTCGCATCGGCGATCGGGTGATGCAGCTTCGCAACAACTACGACAAGGACGTCTTCAACGGCGACCTCGGGCAGGTGGTGCGCATCGCGCGCGACGCCGGCGAGGTGGCGGTCCGCTTCGATGAACGCGAGGTCGTGTACGACAACGACGAGCTCGACGAGCTGGCCCTGGCCTATGCGGCGACCGTGCACAAATCGCAAGGTTCGGAGTACCCTGCGGTGGTGATTCCGGTCCACACGCAGCACTTCGTGATGCTCCAGCGCAGCCTGCTTTACACGGCGGTCACCCGCGGCAAGAAGCTGGTGGTGCTGGTGGGCACCAGCAAGGCTGTGCGCATCGCGGTCCGCAATGCCGAGGTTGCGTTGCGCTGCACGCGGCTGTCCCAGCGATTGGCGAAGGCGCAATGAAGAGATTTTGTCTGGCAGCCGCGGCGCTTGCGATGGCCACACCGGCGAAAGCCAAGGCCGACGACGGGCTCTTCGTGCTGGCCATCAACGGCGGCGGCGACAAGCTGGACAACTTCGCCTCGCACCTCGGACACCTGCACCAGCTTGTGGATCTGCTGGCTGCGGCCGGGATCGCGCGCGACCACATCATGGTCCTGGCCAGCGACGGCAAGGATCCCGCGCCCGATCTGGCGACCCGCGAATCCGACCCGGTGGATGCGTGGCTTTTGCAGGGCACCCGCCTCGATCCGATCCTGCGCGACCTGACCACCTACGAAAATACAGTTCTGCCCGGCATCGATTTGCGCCCGGCCACGCGCAACAGCCTGGATCAGGCCATCGCCGAGCTCCGCACGAAGCTTCACAGCGGCGACACCCTGCTGGTCTACGTCACCGATCACGGCTCCCAGGATCGTCGCGATCCGCTGGGCAATCGAATCACCCTTTGGGGCGCGCACGAATCGATCTCGGTACGCGGCTTGGGCTCGCTCTTGGCCCGCCTGCCGAGCGGCGTGCGCGTGGTGTCGCTGATGTCGCAGTGTTTTTCCGGGGGCTTTGCCTATCTGCACGAGGCGCGCGAGCACCGGCGCATCCCCAGCGGCCGGACCTGCGGCTACTTCTCGTCGACCCCAGACCGCCCGGCCTACGGCTGCTACCCCGAGGTGCGAGGGCAGAAGGCCGTCGGGCACTCCTTTGAGTTTCTTTCCGCACTGGCCCGGCGCGGGCGCTTTTCAGCCGCACACGCCGATGTCATGGTCAGCGACGAAACCCCCGACATCCCGCTGCGCAGCTCGGACGTCTATCTGGCCGAGCAGCTCGCGAGCGCCGCCGGTTCGCCCGGGCGCGAGGCGGCCTTCGCGGCGCCGCTGCTTGCCAAGGCCTACGCCGACCCGGCAGCGGCCGATGCGCTCCAGCAGCTTGATCGCATCGCAACTGTTTTCGCCGTCGCCAGGCCTTCCGGTTTGCAGGACTTGGAATCGCAGGCTGAAGTGCTGTTTGCGCTGCTTGACCAGTTGGAAGCGCACGCCAAGATCTGGGAGGCGGCGCTGGGCGACTTCAATCAAGCAAACCTCGACCGGTTTCTCGCCAGCCGACCGGCTTGGCGGACGCGCCTTGGAGAACGGGCGTTGCGCGGGCTGGATGGCGGCGCCCTGCGAGCGCTGGCAACCTCGCTGCTCGCCGAGCTGGGGCCGTTCGTGACCTCGGATGCGAACCGCCTGCAGGAAGCGACCCGGCTGATTGACGGGCTCAACGGCACCGACGAGGTCAGCTACCGCACCGAGATCAGGGTGGCCGCACTTCTGCGCATGCGCTTCATCCTGACCACCGCCGCCGGCCGCATGTGGGCCAAGAGCAAGGATTCCCAAAGCAAGGCGCTCGAGGCGCTGGACCGCTGCGAGGATCTGTCGCTTGCCATCAAGACGCCGCTTCCTCGCATTGCGGAGCCTGTGGCGGCAAGCAAGCTGCCACCCTTCGAGCAGGATCGACGGCGCGCGGCCGAAATCAGTCCGGGCTGGCTCGGTATCACCTTCGTTCCGGTGGGCGCGGGCCGGCGCAAGCGCCTCGGCTTGCCCGACGGTGCTGCGCAAGTCACGTCGATTGCCAAGCGCTCGCCTGCCGCGCAGGCGGGCCTTCGTTCGGGCGACATCGTGGTCGGTTCGCCAGGCCGGACGTTCGAACACCGGAACGACTTGCGCCCGACCATCGTGTCGGCCCCGACGGGCAGCGCCCTCGCGATCGACGTGCTACGCGGCGACCGCCACGTGCTGCTTCGCCCGATCGTTCGCACAGCACCGGCTGACAAGGCGAGAAACTGATGTCTATGGAGACCCTTGCACGGTTAGGTTGACCCAGTCGGCGTGGGCGTGGTCGGTCGAGTTCACCTTGCGGACCTCTAGCAGCAGCTCTTTCCGCCCCGCCAAGCTCACGGAAAACTGCCGAGCAGGCTCACCACCCAGAACCTCGCCCGATTCGAAGAGAACCTCTCCCGAACTGTCTCGAATGCGAAACAGGCCCTTTCCTTCCGCGGCCTCGTGGTCATCAATGCCACAGGCCCCAGCGAAGTAACGCCCAACCCGATCGACACGCAAGCGGATGAACGAGTCGGCGTGGGTTCCGAGCCCATGCTGGTAGACCACGCCTCCGACAGACAGGGGTGAACCAGAAATCGCCTCGTCCAAGCGAAGATGATCCCAGCTTTGCGCGGACCGCATGACGGTAAAATCGCCAATTTCTGGAAGCCGGTCTTCGAACAAGCGCCAAGGCGGCGACTCATAGATCAGGCGCGCATTCTTGACCCTTGAGGTAACGGTTGACGTCACACTGTCCACATCACCCCTGGCAATAATGTAGCGATGGCGACTCGGAAACGGGACATTATTCCGCTTGACCGGTATCTGGTAGTAGTAGGCAGAGTCGTTGTCGAGGATTCCGCCGTGGTCAGCAGTGACCCATGCTGGGACTTGACGGAATTGCATCGGGCCAAACGCCTTGCTATCGGAAGATGTATCTGCCGCCAGATTGCGAACGTCCGCACCAGCTTCCATGTGGGCGGCGAGGTCGCGAAGTCCTGCAAGCTCATCGTTGTAGCGGTAGAGCCTGATGTTCAGTAACACCAGTCCAGCAGCCACCAGGCTGAAGGCGAGCCAATCCGAATGTCTCCGGAACCAATCCGTGCGGTGAAACTTCACAACCGCGGGAGCAAATCCATGCACGTACACACAGAAGCGCGATGCGACGAGCCAAGTCGCGGCAAGTGTTTCGGGAAGCAGCAAGAAACCAGCCAAGGAGAGCCCGAGCGGAACCGAGCGTCGTGCCTGCAACGCGAGGCGAGGCCTGATCAGCACCATCAACACGACGATGGCCGCCACGGACACCATTGCCCAAGGACGACTTGCGACGCTGGAGAACGGCGATGAGAACAGCGTTATCAGGCGGTCCCAGGTGGCGAACCAATCATCGCTTGGGCTCTCGGTTGTCTGTTTCTTGCGAACCACTAGCCACAAGAGTGCGATGGCCGTCACCGGCAGGGCATGAAGCGCATGCCACCAGGTCCGCAGGGGGCGTCTCCGTAGCACCAGGCAAATAGCCATGGCCAGCATGCTCACGCCGAACGTGATGCCGTGACAGAAGAAGAGTGCCACACCGAAAATCGCGGGGCGAATGATCACGCCCCAGGCCGGGCGGATGGCTTGGCTTTCAAACGCCGCCAGGTAGCCAAACATCAAAGGCATCGCTGCCGAATGCGAAAGAAACCCCCAGTGATATTGGAAGTCAAACGCGAGAAGAAAGCCGAAGAGCCCAAACTCTTGATGGGCTCCAATGACCCGCAACCAACGTCTCATCATCAGCGGCGTGCTAAGAGCGATGAGCGTCAGTATGCACTTCATTGCGGCCAGAGCACCGAACGCCAGGGTCAACGGATAAGCGGCAGCGTAGACCAAAAGGTAGGGCGTGAAAGCATCGACCCGGTAGAGAATCCGATACTCAAGCGGACCATTCGTCAGATCCGCCCAAAGTCGGAATAGATTTGCGTGTTGAGGCAGATCGACGCCTGCCTGATAGGGATGGCCCCAGAGCGCGACAATGACCAGAAGCGCGCACACGAGATACGACCACTCACGTCTGGCTAGGGCGGGAAGTTCACTCCATCTGGTTCGGATCGAAGCTAGCAACGGCATCGTATTTTCGAATGAGGCTGCCTAAAGGTATCGTACGTGCCCCAAACCAGCAAAGCCTGATACGCCGACTGCATCTATTCCGACAAGAGCACCACGAAACGATGTGATCGGGCACACCTCCAAGCTGCTGGCCATCGGACTGGTTGACGGCGGGACCACAGTCGATGCAGGCACGAGTAGCCTGCGCTTAGAGCGAGCCGTCATGACTTGTCGATAATTTGCGGTCGAGACGCGGTCGTGGTGTCTACTTGTCCATGCAAGCCGACTACGCCGACGTACCTGATGACCTTTGGGAACGCGTGAAGCAATGG